>CEOJ01027240.1_pt1 | contig 16156 bp, 12 predicted proteins | sample 530281 | NCBI WGS metagenome assembly CEOJ01 (sample SAMEA2619879, study PRJEB7988) | marine metagenome | isolation source: saline water (ENVO:00002010), including | reverse complement strand
AGCTTTTTGAGCGAGAGGATCTAAACCATGTATAAGAGCAGCTAGTTGGTTGGGGTTAATAAAAATCGTAACGCCATCAACCCTAGCTGTTTGATCCATGTCCTCGTCAAACGCTAGTCTCTTATTTAGGGGGAGCCTTTCACTTATGTAATCAATAACCCCTTGCACTTCAGCCGCTACAACGGGATCACCTTCTGTCTCTGCAATTTCTTCTTTTAGCTGCGCCGTTTCCTCTTCCCGTAAAGCTTCTAGCCGCCTGCGTTCACCAAACGAGCCAATGGCAGTATCTGCATCTGGTTCTTGGTTTGTTTCTAAAAAATTAGATAAAGTATTCCTTATATCAACGGCAAATACTTGTTCTTCAGTTAGGACTCCTTCTGGGCCTACCGCATCAGCCGTTTCAGCAATACGGATAATCTCTGGCAGGGATTTTTCCCGTATAAGATTACCACGATCAGTATTTTCAAATTCTTCCGTTATAAAAACAACGGCCTCTTGAGGGATTGTTGTTGGTTCAGCCGCTTCAGCAGCTTCTGTTTGGCGCTCACGAATGCGTCCTGCAAAGCTCTCCCGCATTTTTGCACGTCGCGCATTAGCGTCCGCAGTCGCTTGAGCTGCGTCATACGCAACAGCAGGCAGAACTTTGTTGGTCACATTCCGGTGAGTGGTGCGCCCCAGATCAAGGATGTCTTCCATAGCATCCGCAAACTGTTTTCCTTCAGTCGGAGTAACTTTGCGGAACAAGCCAGTGATCGACTCAATAATGCGGCGGAAGAATCCGCGTTGTCCTTGCGGTGTGTCCAGCTTCTTAATGTGATACTGGAACTCAGGAGACAGTAAGAAGCTCGCAACAAACTCGTCCAAGTTTACAAGGCCGTCTTCCAGAATAGCATTGGTCTCATCACTCGCAGCATACTGCTCCATTGCCATCGCATGCAGTCCTTGCAGCCGCTGGCGGGCGAGGCGTTGTTTTGAGGTAAGCTGGTTCTGTGATTTGTTGAGAGTATCGGAAAGGAACGCATGGACATATTCCTCAAGAAGAACATTTTCAAGGCCGCGACCGTTACCGCTAGCTGTGTTAATAAACACACGGTGTGATCCATCTGCTCCGCGAACATACTCACCTGCAACTTCCAAGTTGGCTTCCCCCATGCTAAAGCCCACGTTGCGAATAAATTCTTCGTCTTCCAGAAGCATCTCAGCCACCAACTTGTGGTTGGGGTTCTCACTGGACTCAGCAATTTTTTGCAGGGCTTCAACAACCGAATCAGGGTTGCCTGATTCCAAACCAAGAAACGCTATTTCAATTTCATTGTTAAGAGCTGCTTGTTCACGTTCAGCATCGGTAAGGTGTGAACGCGACAGACGGCGACGGATAGATTGATCCATCGCTTTGATAAAGTTTACAGCTTGTATGCGAGAAGCTGGTTGCCCAAGAGATTCAGTAATTAGTTCTCTTGTCAGCTCAATCGTCTCTTCATCTTGGGACGGATCGCCCTCAAGTCTGTTGGCAATAGCATTAAGCTTAAGGCTTGTTCTTAAATCCAAACCAGACCGGAACCGCCCTGATTCAAGAAGGCGTACAAACTCAGCCGCATCTGGGTTTGTAGGGTTAGTTGCCATCCACCCGCCAATGCTATTCATTAGCTGCTTAACCCCGCTTTCAGTTTCAAGCATAGACCTGACATGGGTAGCCATCTCAGGGTCGGGGTCGGGGTAGATTGATTGAAACGCCAAGTCAGTCAGCGCATCTTTAAGTTCTGAGTCTTCGCGAATAGCGCCAACAGCGTCGTCTAAAGTTCGTTTTACAACACCCGCGAATACTTGCGGCGGAAGTGGGTCAGATGTGTCTTGCCCGTCTACATAGATAGCTTGGTTCTCTACGTTCTGGAGACCCAACGCATCCATTGCGTCCTGATCGTGCATGCTGACAAACGCAGCATTTTTTTCATGCGTTCCTCTGGCTTCTTGTTGCGCTAAGTAGCGGTCAACATTTCTGCGGACAATCTTAGTAAAAGTAGGCATAGACCCACCTGCAAAATCGTCAGCGTTTAAAACGTGTTCTTCAACAAACTGAACAATAACTTCAGTGTTAGTAGGGGTCTCAGACTTTTTAATAGAAGTAAGTGAGCGTAGCCTAGCAACTACTTCTTTTTTCGGGACATCCTCCTGCATACGAGACAAGAGTTCCCTGACTACTGCTTTTTTCTTATTGGGAGCAACCGTAACCTTATTGCCTATGCGGGCTGTAAATTTTTTCCGGCGGTCCAACAAAGCAGAACGAAGTTCAAAAAGTTCGGCTTTACGGCGGAACTCAGTAACAGCTCCTGTTATAGCGGCTTCTCTAAAAGCGATATCATCCAGCTTGTTGCCTTCATCGCCATAGAAATCCATGAACGAATCAAACTGCGCTGGATCAGCAGTATATGCGTCGAGGAATCGTTCAAGCTGCACATCTAGTTCAGCCATCGACATACCAACAGACACTAAATCACTGCCATCGGAAGCTAGGCCGTGTGCCCCATCAGGCAGGATTTTATCGTAATCAACAATAAAGGGGAGACTCGCCCACGCATTAGCCAGATCATGGTTGGCTTCAACTGAACCTACCTTGTCTACAGGCGCGACCATAGACTCTTTAAGTTGCCCGTCTAATGTCGGACGGAGGACATCTACAACCCAGCCATCTCTTATCTTAAAAGCAGGGTTTATGTTTTCGGTTCCTTCGGGTGGCGCTGCTACAGGAATGTTGTGCGCCAACATTTCAGCTACAACAATAGGGTCGTTGTTAAACAACCCTCTTCCGTGTCTATCAACAACGCCTGTTATTTTTTTGCCTTCCTCTTTTTTCCCTGTCTTAGGATTGAAGAAAGTTCTCCTGCGGCTGCTCTTAAATCCTTTGCCGCCAGCAGGTTCTTCTACCTCAATGACCGGATAGCGGTTATAAATAACCTTGGCCATGAGATCCGATTTGTCTGAATACTCTGAAGACGCAGGTAAGCCAAACCTAGCGGCAGAGGAAACCCTTACAGGAGCGCCAAACCGAACAGCTAGTGTTGCATACTCCAACACTTCAGCCATTTCTGATTCGGTTATTTCTTCGCCAGCTTTAAACGCAGACAGATCAAAGTGACCTGCTTCAGACACATCAATCCCTTCAAGAGAAACGGAAGGACGGACTTCTGCGTAAGCAACGACAGGTTTTTTTCTGTCTGGAAGAGGGTCTACAAGCGCGAGTCTTCCTGTTTCAGTAACAATAACCTGCATCTGGTCTAACCCCAGACGTTGTGCAACGACATTACGGCGAGGACTACCTAGCTTGAAAGTAAGCTCACTAAAATCTTTCTCCCTGAAAGGAGTCATCGGCAAAGAGATCTTCCCTTCGCCAGAAACGTCGATTGTTTCTTCAACAGCAACAAAGTCATTTATGCCGCGTTGGAGGCGCAGCATGCCTTCTTCTGTATTGAGGGCGTCTTCAAGTTGGAAAAGAAAAGTAGATGCTGATTCATCGTCGGCAAATGGGTCTCCTTCTGTAGAACCAAATGTAGCAGGTGGTTCAGTGCCCACTATAAGTTCAGGAGTAGGCCCAGCAGGAGCGGCGGGAGCATCAGGAGCAGGTCCAGTAGGGATAGGTCGCGCTGTAGAAGACGGGGTAGCTACTTCGGCAACTTTTTCCGCTTTCTCTGCCCGAACAATGCGTTGCATCAACTGCGCCCGTGCAGTTATGTCTTCGACTCCTTCTTCTACTTCGGTGGGAAGACCCGCTTCTTCTGCTATCTTTTGAAGTTCTTCAACAGGCGGGGAGTCGGGAAATCTGCGGTTGATCTCCTCTTCAGTAACTTGAATTGTAGCAGCAGGAGTAACCTCGCCATACGATAGCACTCCGACTTCTTCAGGGGTAACGGCAGTTTCCAGTTCAAATGTCGTTTCGCGGTCTCCTACTGTTGGGACAGTGCGGCGTTTAGCTTCCCGCCCTGCGGGTTGGGCTTCGCGGATACGGGCTGCTGTTTTAGCTGTCTGCCTCACGGCTTCAGCAGTAAGTGGGCTGTCTGTTCCCTCTAGCCTTGAGGCGACGCCCTCGTAAAAATCTCTGCGTAGTCTGGCACCAGCCGCAGCTTCTCCAAAACGATTGGGCCGGAACTTAGCATTTATTCGTTGAACAGCAGGAACACCTGCGCCCATAACGCCACCTAGTGCGCCAGCATAAAGGGACTGTGACATCCTCTCCAACATTGGAGTGTTCTCTTCAAGAACAGCATCAACAATAAACCCATTAACAAACTCATCGAGGGCTTCTTCTTGTGCTTCATCTACAACATTGCCAAGAAGAGACCGTGCCCCTGAAAACTTGTATTTTTTCAGTTGGGCTTTTAGTTGTAGAGCCATTGCTTTAGCAACGGTCTGGTCACCAATTCCTTTTGTGTTAGCGACAGATTTTAAGACGCCGGATAATTTTTTGAAGGACATCCCCTTTAGCAAGGCGTCTTCTACACCACCTCTGCCCAAGGCACCGAACCCAGCAGTGATAAATCCAGTAAAGGCACCAGCCATCATCGCGCCACCAAGTGCCCTGTCGTGGATCTCTGCGCGGCTTAAATCAGTGTTTTGCTGCAACTGATGGAAGAGTGTTCCATAAGTCGCTGACCCAGATCTTGTAGCCGCAGGAATAAAAGAAGCGGTAGCAATGCCAAACCTTTTGGCGAACAAACCATTGTATCCTTTAATAGCGGCTTCAGCTCCTTTGAATGTTCCTTCTTTTGTCTCTTTAAGAGACAACTTAATTAACTCTTCTTTGACTAATCTTTCGGCTGCTGCTTCTGTAGTTTCTGTTCCCGTTTTTCGGAAAGCAGAGCTAGTCAAAGCTTTGCCAAGACCTTTAGCAGTTAGCCTGCCGCCCTGTCGGGCTGCAAGATATGCCGCACCTCCTGCGCCACCCGCAGGGGCCGTAGCCATTGCAAGTACAGCAGTTGCACCTACATCGACCAAAAGAGGAGCAATCGTTTCGGCAATATCCTGCCCAAAACCAAAGTCCTCACCAAAGAGTTTAGCTACTTCTCGTCTATCAGAATTACGACGAGCAGAATTTACCAAGGTATCTTGTGCCCATTCCGCTCCAAAAGCTGCCGGAATAGCTGCTGCTAGACCTGTAAAGGAATCCCACAAAGACCAAGCAACACCTTTGGTTCTTTCGGCAAACCCGTTGAAGTTTTTTTCGTCGGCTAAAAAGTCAGAAAGAATTTCATGGTTTGCCCGCCCATTGGCTCTCCCTTCTGTGAGTGCTTGGTTCCACTCATCTGCTTGACCAGAGCGGCCCAACAAGTCGCTCATGTCACTAAAGCTACTCTCTAAGAAGGCGACTCTGCTATCTGTTAAAGTTTGTTTTAATTTGTCGTCGATGTCAGGGCGGGCAGCAAGCATGCGGTCAAACACATCTTTGTTCGCCATTGCCGCAGGGTGAACCACAGGGCCAAGGTAACCATATGTGCGGATGTTCTTGCCTACTTCATCGTCCCCATCGTGAAACTCAAACTTGTTGTTAGCGTTAGCGTCGTTAAGTATGGCTTGCTTGTAAGCAGTTTTAACTTCTTCAAGACTGAACGCATCGCTTTGTTCCACGCTCTCATTAAGGCGACGAGCAAGTTCTCTGGTTGCGTCGTTGAAGTCGATCCCCCCTGCGGTAGCAATAGCGGCTCGTTCGTCTCGCGCTGCTTTTGTTCTTTCGTCTTGATCTCCCCCAGTAACCTTACCAATCAGCCAACCAGCAGCATCGCTTATGTCCTGCCCCGCATCATCCAAAAACCATTCCCACGCATCAGCTTTGTCCCACTCAGAACGAGCAAGGCGAGACCCGTGACCTGATATCTGGTGGCGAAAAGACTCGTCTTGTTCGGCCAATTCTAAAATCATGTCATGCGCTTCGCGCAGACGCTTGTATTTATACTTAGGTATCTCTGTGCCTTCTTGGATAGTCAGTTGATCCTGCGCGAGAAACGCATCTGACATCTGCACTCCACCAAGTTTGGAGTCTTTAAGAGCGGTAATAAGATCGCTTTTGGTTGCGCGGTCGCCTGCGATAAACTCAGGGTTGCCGTCATCTCCTTGGACAATCGCAAACGCAAGCTCTCCATTATTTACTGCTGTCCGTTTTACATCATCAAAACGGTTATCTACAATGCTCTCTACTTGTGCCTTAGCTGCTTCCAGCTTATCAACAGTTTCAGGCATTACATCTGAATCTGTCTCAACAACTTTTTTAAGTGCCTTGTAGCGAGTGATCGTTTCCCAATCTGAGTCAGTTTGAAAATCAATAGTAGATTGAATAAGGTCAACCTGCCTGTCGAAAGAGACCGAAGCGGGCGGCTTGTAAAACGACTCCAGCATATCTGGGTCGTCTTCAGCGACTAATCCTTCCCTGAGCAACGACTGTGAAAACCCAGACCTAATCTCCTGTTCAACCCCTACATTATATCGATCCGCCTTAAGGTATTCTTCCCGTAGATAGTTAGAGTAATCTAGCCTGTTCTGGATCTGATCGTGGTTTAAAGGGGCTGTGTCAGACCACTCAGAATACTTCTGGACTTCTAGAGGGGCCGGAGGTTCCGGTGTCTTCCCCATAAGGATTTCAAAATCAGTCATAGCTGAAATAAGTTTGGGATATGTAGATTAGAGATTAGTCGAAATGTGAAGCAATCGTCGGTGCGCCAGTGGGTGTTTTACCAGCAACTCCAGTGCCTTCGTTAAGGCGAGTAACTGACTGGTTTATTGTGCGGAGGGCCGCACGGTAGACATCTTTTGTAGAAGAACTAGCCACAAACTCAGGATCAAGATTGGGGTTGAGGCTCAAGATAATCTCCTCTAGCTGTTCGCGTTCTTCTGGAGAAAACTCAAGTTTGCCTGTAGTTTGAGGTTCTTGTACTACCCCGTCTTTGAGGGACTGTGCGACAAAGTCATCATCAACAACCCCCATTTTCAAAAGCGTGGCTTCGTGTTGAAGAAGCCTTTTGCGTTGATTGTCAGTTCTAGTGTTAATTATAGACCGTTCAAGTTGGGCTTTCTCTTTAGCAGCCTTAGCTTCAGACGTGCCTTGCATATGACGAGCAAGACCCCTGTAAGATTTATCCAAATCAGATATTTCGCCATCAACAGCAGTGCTCCTGTCTACTTCTTCTACTGCACCCATCTGAGCAAGAGTGTGGTGGATGCCTGCTTCGCGTTGTTCTTTGCGGCGTAAATCTTGCTCTTCTTTATTGGCTCTAGCGGCATTCGCTTGTGCTGTTTGTGCCGCAGACGTAAACATGTTTTGCATTGCGGGGCTGTAGGGCAATGCCCCAGCCATGCTCATCTGCAATCGAGCAATGTCGCTGGTCTGTTGGTAGGCGTCTTTGGAATCATCGTTGAGAATAGCGTCCAAGTTCTCCATAAGAGCAGGCATCTGCTCCATCGCTTCAATTTCTCCTTTAGCTTTTCGCCGTGTCGCAGCTAGGGCTTCCTGAGATCTTTGATAGGCCAAATCCTGCTGATGCATATTTAGCATATCGTTAGCCATCTTAATCGATTGCTCCTGCACCGGAGCAATCGATTGCATGTAGTTTGCATGGAGTTGGCGGAACTCAGACTGACGCATACCGCCCACAGGGAAGAACTGTGAGCGTAGGGGAGCGATGTCGTTATTAAAATTAAGAGCCATGTTTAGTATGAAGTGCGTTTCTCCATCGTCCGCAGCCCGCCTGTTTGTAGCCCGCCTGTCCGCAGCCCCGCTTGCTTCTCTCTGTCGGCTAACAACTTGTTAGCTAAATTTATCCTTCTCAGTTGCATGTCTTCCATCTGCCTTTGTGCCCCCGCTAATTGTTCCTGTTGCGCTGCAACACGACCACGATGGGCTTCACTTACAATGTTGGGTTGGTTGATTCTCGCCCCTAAAGATTGGCCCATAAATTTCTGGGCTACGTTTTCCATACCAAGCCGTCTAGCCCGCCTTGAGGCACTCGCTAACCTGCCAGCGTCAGAGCCGATTTCACGAGGGGCTTGTCTAAGTGCACTGCCCGAACCAAATGGTTGAGCTGGTTGGGCGGCACCCCCACCACTCTGTCTAGCAACAGCAGCATCAAAAGCTCCCTGAGAAGCGAAGTCTTGTCTACGTATCCCGCTTGTAGCTACTGGGTTTTCTGAAACGCCAATACCCTCTTTCTTCAAGAACGCATCAAACCCTTTGTCGTCAAAGGCTGAATCAGTGACCCCGCGATCCCTTGCTTTTTTAAGAAGATCAGCAGTAAGTTTCCCTTCTTTAGCCAAGCCACGTACTTTGCCAGCAATATCTTTCCCCCTCTGAACTTCTTCTTCGGAGCGCATAGAAGGGTTCCACGAAAGTGGGCCAGTAGTTGTTGCTGCTGTTTCAGGTTGATTCTGTCCTACAGGAGCAGTGGCTACAGGGGCAGGAGGTGTTTTTGCTGACTTAAGGAGAGAAGCTTTATTTCCTAAGACAGGAGTAACTTGCCCCCCTGAAATATCAACTGTCTTAACCCCAGCGAGGGGCTGCATATACGGATCTTCTTCTTCTTTAGATTTTATTCCTCTCAGAGCCATGTCTACCAGAGATGTTTGCAGGCCCAGTAACGGGCTGTGGTTTTATCTTTTGCGGTCTTACAGTTGTGTCTTGCTCGAAAATTTGCGCGGCGTTTTGGATTTTTATGTTTCCTAAAATCGCTGTAATCACGATGCCCGTACGACACTTTTTTGATCTTATCGCCTTGTTTGCCAAGGACTACGAATTTTTTCTTAGACCCTTTAGGTGCTCTTTTCGGCTTGTTGAAGCCAGCATAAGACTCCCCCATGTATTGGATTCTACCAGAAGGAAGACGCTTAAACCTTTTTGCCGCCACAACCCATAAGTTACCGTTATTAAAGCTTACTGTCAATTCCAGCAATAGAGCTAACGGAGGCGTCAAGCAATCTGAGAAATGGCGCGATTTCGCAAATTGCAGAATCGACTTCAAAAAGTCCTCTCTAATACATGTGGGCTTATTGGACTCTCCAATGTGCCCATACGTTTTACAGAAGACTTTTTGACTACGAGATCAGATTCGTCTCTGGGTTTTCCAGCGATTTACCCAGTGATTTAATTGTAACCCGCTTCCTGAACCCCTCACCCTGATCCTCTTTCGGTGGGTCGATAGCCACTAAACCTAGCCTCTGGCGGGCGCAATCCAGTGCAAGGAATGCAGCGTCTGCCAAGTCAGGAGACCTGCCGAACCGTGCCTTGAACTCTGGTTTGGACTCAATCTTCACCTTAAGGGAACCAGTTTTAATCATGTCGTAGTTCCTAGCGCACATCTCCTGAGCAAGATCAGAGCTGATGCCGTAGACCTGTTTCGTCCTCATAAGTTCTTTTCCCACAAACCATAACTCAGAAACACGGTTAGTGTAGAGTTCTTCACCTGTGAGCTGGCTGTTCATGGAAACACGCTTGTCAGATGCTCTGCCCCCAAATGTCACCCGCATGAAATTAGGCGACCACTCTCCTGCAAGGACATCACAGAATGGTGCTCCCGCTCCAGTGGAGTCCACCGCTACGTTCTCAGGGCTGACCCCTTTACGTTTACAGTGGTCTACAATCTGGTGAACAATCTGGTAAGTGCGAGGCACTGCCTTATTAGTGGCATCGTCGTTGAGGTGGATCGCGTCAGTGAACTGACAAACGTATTGCCCGTTCTTGGCGTATCCTACTTCAGCAATCGAAAGGATCGTCCGGTCACCACCATTCGTAAATGCGGGGTCGATCCCCGCGACCTTTGTCGGCTTATCTGCCCACTCGATTTTCCCCATTGCCCCGCTCTTGGTGAGTTCAGATTCGCCGTAGATGCCTGTCGTCTCGTCGCTATCAAAAAAGATAGCCCTGACCATCCGCATGTAACCTCTTGATTCCGGCCCCAGTAGTATTCGATCCTCTTCTAGTTTCGCCGCTGTTGGTAGCCAAGGGTATTTAGTCTCACCTAGAAGGACGTTAGGACTGCGCTCCCCATCTAAACGAATATACTTACCGCCCCACTTAGTGTCCCATTCGTCTGCGGTATGGATGTCTACAGAATCCCAACCGTCTTCTGGTTCTGACCAGACCCCAAACGCATCGAAGCGTGAGTTCGGGTTAGACATCCCGATCATCTGGAAGAACGGGTTCTTCGACAGGTTAGTCAGGCCAGCATTGACTATAGCTTCTGACAGTTCTGCCAGCTCGTCCCCGATTAAAATCACGCGCTTCTGTTTCAAGCCGATAAATTTACCGACTGCGTCCTTCGTTTTTTGTTTCTCAGCAGCAATAAGTGACAAGCCAGCCCGCTCAATAAGAGTCTCCTTTTCATCTACATAGGCAGCGTTGCCGATTGAATCCCGAATTTTGATCGGCGCTCCATCAATCACGGACAGCAAAGACATGACCGATCCCCAGATTCGCTTACGTGCTTCACGTAGTGTAGTCGAGGTCATCAAGACCAGCGTGTCTCGTGGTTGTGACAGCCAGTTGATGATCCCCCAAGCTGCCATCGTGTGTGATTTTCCAGACGAAGCTGACCCGCCGATAGACAGGTATTTGTTTTTTAACGCCGAACGAATCATCAATTCTGCCCAAGGATGACGAATCATCATGGGTTCGGGCAGGTCATCATGGTTCCATAGCTCGTCGCACAGCCGCCAGAAGTAATACTCCTTTGCGATTATTTTCGGATGATGCGCGAACCCGTATAATAACGAAGTCACTAAACTTGTCGGGGGAATCAACAACCCACCGACATCCATTTTTTTCGTCTTAGGATCGATTCGTGGCTCAAGAACGCGCTTGCGTTTATTTGGGTCGGGCGGCATGATTAAATCAGGTTCAACTTTACTGTTAAAAACATGGGAAGCAAGAGCGATGGGAACAACGAGATAGTTCAAGAAGCATTAAAACTTAATGCGGAAGGGATGACTAATGCTGCTATCGCCAGAAGATTGGGTGTTCATCAAGGGACTGTCCGTAGATGGTTCCGCAAACTGGGGCTTCCCCCAAAGAAAGCAGGTTTTAAACTACCTGACAAAGATGTCGATAAAGACAAACTGAAGGAAGACCTTGAAGTGCATCTGGACGAGATGACACGAGAAGCCGCTACCGCCGCTAAACTGGCAGCGTCCGCAGAAGAGGATAAGATCCTCGCAGAGATTGCCGAATCACAGAACTCCCCTGCCGATAAATACCAACACTACGTCGCGGCAGCGGGGATTAAACTTTTACGCGACAGTATGGTGTCTATCAAAGGGCCGAAGACTGTGCGCGAAATGTCAGAGTTAGATCAACTTATCAGGCGCAACCTTGGCTTGAACGCCAAGACAGGTGGCGGCGGGAGCCGCATGCAGATAGACATTTCTATACTCAATAACTCGAAAGCTGATAAAGGTGATGGCTCGCTGGACAAGATGAAGGGTAAAACCATAATCGACGTGGACAGCGATGGAAATGTGGAATGACAGGTTCAGCATAGAGTTCGACGGGCCAGAAGATATCGAAGGACATCTTACTCTGAGCCTGTTGTCTGAGCTTGCAGAAGCATACATAGGAGTGGCTTATCACCCTAACGGCCCGCCTATATCCTGCTATAGCCATCCAATAGCCACAGCTATCCTTTCTAATAACTGGAATATATCCGAATCAGCAGCATCCAATTTAATTGACTATCTTGCTGAGAATGCTAAAGGTGAGTCAGCTCCAGCATTCCTTAAAACATAATGCACAATGTTTTTTCAAAGACAGTCTGTTACAGACCCTCTGGTTCTACGCCGAAAAGAGCTAGGCGATAACAGGTTTACTTATCGTGTAACTCAAGTGAAAGGGAAATACTGCCGCGTTATCCCTTCTAGCTGGAGAGAAGTTTTTTTTGCACAGATGTTAATCAAGGGCGAAACCCTTGAAGTCACTCCTGATGGAGATGGGTTCCTTATCAGAGAAGACGCCCTGCCCAGATTACCCAAAAAGAAATGAACACTGAGCAGCTCCTTGCAATCCACGAAGAGACATCAAAACTGGCGCAGGACATAATGCGTAGGAAGAACAGTGATTACACTGGTGGCTCCGAAGCAACTGATGCCCTTGAGAATTTTAAAGCGTCTAGATCCTTGGGCCTGCACCCTGTAACCGGACTCCTGCTCCGTGTTCAAGACAAGCTGATGCGGATTCGTTCATTCGTGGCTGATGGCTCTTTGCGAGTTCACAATGAATCAGTAGAAGATGCTTGCGACGACATCGTCAATTACGCAATCCTTTGTAAAGCTCTCTTACGAGAAGAAGCAGAAACCAAAAAACGGTAAACGATGGACATAAATGTTGTTAGAGAAGCACGTAGAAAAAAGTGCGCGACCGAATGTCGAGTACTCGCGAACTGGTTACTCGACAGGGCTAACTTGTTGGACAGGGAACTGACAGACGATCAGAACACCTTGATTGCTCTGGGCAAACACATTGGCCGCATGAGAGCTGACATAGACCAGTCTGGTTGGGCTACATCAGTGGAACATCCTAGCCAGTTTCTGCTGACGCAGAAATGATCGTTGGTGTCGATAACGGGCTAGACGGAGGGCTGTGCGCTATTGCCCAGTTCGATGGTAGCCTGATCGACAAGATCGCGATGCCATGTCAAAGACGCAGCAAGAAGCGTGAGATTGACATCTGCAAGATCCACCAATGGCTATCAGATTTAAACACCCCTTTTGTTTTAGCCATTGAGGAACCGTTGGCACATGCGAAAAGCTCGCAGGCGGTGCGCTCAATGGCGATCTCGTTCGGGAAGTTGTTGGGGATGGCCGAGTGCAAAGATTACGAGGTTGCGCGAGTCAGTGTCCACAAATGGCAAAAGAAAATGTTGGGCTTTATCCCCAAGGGAAGAACCAAAGAAGTAGCTCTGAAACTGGCGCAGGAAATGGAGCCTTCTGAAAACTGGCTGAAGAACAAAAGATGTAAGGTTCCTCACGACGGGATCATCGATTCGTTCCTCATTGCTCACTACTACCGCAACGGCCAGAGAGAAAAAAACTGATTTGTATTGTGGTTAAAGAGAGGCTGTGGTAAAGCCCTCCTTCATGCCACGCTACACTAAGCCAGAACACGTCGAACAGTATTTCGAGCAACACTCGATACCTGTTCCAGAAAAGCCTTCGTTTTATTGGAAGGCGATACAGCCAGCCTTGGAGCTGGGTTTTATTTTAGGTCAATCGGACAATGGCGATATTGTCGTGATTACACCGCACAGGCATCGAAAAGTCTACCGTGGTTTTAAAGCTACGAAATACCATCTAGGCATGGTGTTGATGCATGCAATGTTGAGTAACCCAATGCACTAATGAAAACACCCTACCCAAGGCAACAGGATCTCATTGACTTCTTCGTCCGGCAACAAGAAGCCGGATACAACACCTGCGACACATCACATACTGGCGTAGGCAAAACTCTCATAGCCTGCATGATGGCTAAGAAACTTAACCGCCCCGTAGCGGTTCTGTGTCCCAAGGCAGTTATACATGCGTGGGGGATGGAGATGGACGAATGCGAAGTAGACGAGATAGAGTTCATCCACAACTTTGAAAAGGTCCGCACTGGGAAAACTCTCCACATGGACAAGAGTGGTAAGAAAATAATGAAATGGCGGTTGCCTGAAGACACTCTGGTCTTGGTAGACGAAATCCATAAATGCAAGGGGCCATACACCCAGAACGCGCAGCTTGTGATCTCGCTGATCCAACAAGGATACTCAGTGCATGGGATGTCAGCTACAGCAGCCGAAGATCCCACCGAGATGAGAGCGTTGGGATACATGCTGGGGCTGCACTCTTTAAACAAAGCAGAAAACGATTTGAGTAACTGGTACAGTTGGATGTTACGCAACGGGTGCCAGCAGAATGAATGGGGCAAATGGGAGCTTGTTAAACGGTCATGCCTGCCTGCGATAAGGGCGCAGATGTATGGTAAAAACGTAAAGCGTCTTACAGTCGAAGACTTCCCAGACTCGTTCAAAGAAAACAGGGTAATCACAGAACCTGTGGAATTTAGTAAAGCTTCCAAGATACGTTCCGCTTACAAGAAAGCGGGCATCACACCGGACATCGTGGAACAATATATCGAGAATGGGACGGTGGAGGACAGCGACTATATGCTGGTAAACATACTCCGTGCTCGCCAATTAGCGGAGTCATTTAAGATAACTGATCTGGTAGACATGGCCGAGGATCTTGTGTTGGAGGGTAAGAGCGTAGTTATATTCGTAAACTTCTCCGACACTGTGCAGACACTCTGTCAGAATCTAGGATGCGATAGAGTAGAGGGGGGTCAGTCAGCAGAACAAAGGCAGGAGGCTATCGACAAATTCCAACGTGATGAGACACACGTCCTTGTGGTGAACATTGCAGCAGGAGGGACGGGCATATCTCTCCACGATACTAATGGTAAGAGACAAAGAGTATCGTTGATCTGCCCATCGTTCTCAGCTAAGAACCACCTCCAGACGTTGGGCCGCATCCACCGCAACGGAGCGAAGAGTGACGCTATCCAGAAGATACTAGTGGCCCACGATTCTATTGAAGAAGCCGTGATGAAATCCATTAACAAGAAACTCAAAAATCTAAATATACTACACGATGAGCCAGCCAGATCATAGTTCCAGAGGGCACGCAGAGTTCAGCCCATCCAGTCTTAAATACGTCGCCTCATGTGCGGGGTATGAGGGAAAAGATGGGACCAGTGCTGCCGCAGAGATGGGTACGCGCATCCATGAAGCATTGGAAGTGCGGGATTCGTCTGCTCTGCATAACGAGCAAGAGGCAGATATCTACAATCAGATTGTAGAAATGGAGGATGAATTCATGGGGAATTTCCCGCCCGTGAAGGAAGAACACAACGAGATCCAAGTTGATGTCACACTAGACGGGACAGAGACGTGGGGAACCTGCGACAGGTTTCTAGTCCTTGAGTCAGGCACTGAAGCTGTAATGGCTGATTACAAAACAGGCATCAGCATTATCGACCCACCTGACAAGAACTGGCAAGCTAAAGCTTACACGATAGGGGCGTTCCAAAAATACAAGGATATCGAGAAGATCGTCTTTGTGTTTTATGTTCCACAACATAACGACTCTTTACACCATACGTTCAGCCGCGATGACTTAGCTGGCCTTATTGAGGAGTTAAGTGATGTTATCAAGAAGGGGGAAGAAGTACGGCCTAAGTGGGCTAAGGGAGAAATAGACCTTAAGGACTGCACGCCTAGCCAGTATTGTCGGTTCTGCAAACATGAAGACGCTTGCCCTGCCTTGGGTGGGTTGGTTCTCGATGTAGCGAAGAAGCTCGACTCTACGATCCCTGACGTAGATTTGGAAAACATTGACGATCCTGCGCGTCTGTCAGAACTCTTTAACATCGCCAAGATCGTGGAGAACTGGGCGGCTCGTATTAAAGAGCGAACTAAAGAAGCTGCGCTGGGTGGCGTAGAGCTGGACGGGCTTAAGTTGCGGTCAATGGGTAGACCCAAGAAGATTACCAACAACGAGACGCTTACGAAGATAGCGGAAGAATTCGGATTAGAGCCTTCTGTCTTGTTGGAGCAGGGGTCTTTCCCGCTTTCTAAAATTGCAAAACTCGTTGGTTCTCAAGCAGACAAGGGAGAGAAAAAAGAGTTAGAACGAAATTTCATTGACGCCTGTGAAAGCGCGGGCATTATCCACACCTCTGACGAACGGTTCTCAATCGTGAGTCAATAACCAAGAAGCGAGAAGCAATTAAGCGATGAGCAAGAAACAAGAAACCGAAACGACGACCGCAGTAGCGGAAGTACCTAAGAGCGAGCTGGCCACTACAAATGCCAGTGGACTTGAAATCTCTTCTACTGATATTGACGTGCCTCGCGTCAATATTGTGCAGAAGACCAGTGAGATTGAGGCCCCACTAGGGGCCGTTGTCCTCGACAAGCAGCATGTGCTGGCTGAAGCGGATGAAGCAATCTCTGTCACTGTTCTCTCTGCCCTTAAGGGTTGGCGCGAGAACATCGACTATGACAGCGACGAGATCCCCCAGACTGCTTACACGCAGGAAGAGGCAGATCAAATCAAAGCGTCCTCTGAGTATGACATGCTTGAGTTCGCGGAGATT
>CEOJ01116497.1_pt1 | contig 16184 bp, 10 predicted proteins | sample 530281 | NCBI WGS metagenome assembly CEOJ01 (sample SAMEA2619879, study PRJEB7988) | marine metagenome | isolation source: saline water (ENVO:00002010), including | reverse complement strand
TTTTCGCGTATGTGCTCGCTTTGATCGTCAAACCAGCGTAGCACACCGCCGACGCGAGCGCCGCGAAGTCGCCCTGGAGAGCACCTTCCGAGAGCGACGCGTCGCCTCCAGAGATGGAATCCAGCCCGATGACGACGACACCTATGAACGTGATAACGCACGCGATCCAAGTCTCGGGATCGACTCGCTCTCCCGACGCGGTCGCGAGCGCCGGTACCAACACGCTCACGGAACCCATGATGAAGCCATTATGCGTCGAACTGGTATTGTCGAGCGACCACGCTTGCAACGCGGTGCCGAACGCGTTGTACAGACCGAGTTCAATCGCGGCTGAGACCATTCTGCCCGTGGCTCCGCTTTTCTCTTCGTCGGCGTCGCGCACCTTTTCCAAAGTCGACGCCAGAACCGGTAGAAACGGCAACTGCGCGAGCGTGATGCGGACCAACGACAGCGTCGCCGGGTCTGGCGGCACGTCCGCCGTGAATACGTACCGCAGAGCAGGCGCATACGTCGCCCAGAGTATCGGTACGCATAGCAAAAGCAACCGGGACTTGGTCGCCGAATCCATCGTCGCATTCGCATTCGCGCTACTCCCATTCGCCACCGCCGTCGCGGAGACGTCCAACCGTTCCTCTTCATCGCACGCGCACGATCTCGTGATGAAACCGCTCCGAGACGAACGCGCGCGCACCCGAAAGGCGCTCTGACGCGCTCGGCCCACATCGACGTCCGATGTCGTCGCTCCGCGTCCACCGACGACGTCCGCACCCTTCGATCGCGCCACCGCTGGATGAGAATGACGATTATCGGCGCAACGTCGATCGCCCCGTCTACGCGCGTCGACCGAACCGACGACGCGTGAGAGGGACATCACTGCGAGCGGTGATGACATTACCGCGTCGTGCGACCGGCCGCGGCGTGCGCGCGTACTCCGCGCGCGTGACGCGCGTCGCGCGCGCCGGTGTGATGTGTTGTTCGCATCGTCGGGGGCGTTCCGGGCGTCCCGAGACGCGCCAGAGCTCGAAGCGAGCGACGTCGAGGCGAGGGCGGCGCGCTGGGCTGGGCGGCGCGACGACGGCGACGCGTTTGCCCGGCGCGTCGCCGGCTCGGATGAGCGCGCACCGGCGCGGCGCCGCGCACCCATCGTCATCGTCGACGAACGATGGTGGGGGTGGGACCATCTTGCATCGCACCACTCGCGCGCCGACTGGACCGATGCGAGCGGCGCGTTGGCGCCCCGGGTTAATGTTTTGGGGTGTCCTCATCGCCCTCTTGACTGTGGTGTGCGTCTTGTCGAGCTCGGACGTGCGCGGACGACTCAACCACCCGGCGACGTACAAGACGACGCAGGCCGTGAGCTCGACGGCGCAGTGGGCTCTTGAGGGGCACAAAAGTAAAATACGAAGCCTCGGTCGGAGAAATCCGAGTCATCTCGACGGTTTCGGATTACCCAAAGTGGAGTGGCTGTGTGCGCAGATCGACGGCGGCTCGTTGCCAGACGTTTACTGGCCGCTGCGTGACTCCTCGGATTTGCAAGACTCGAGGGTACTGTGCGAGGCGTTGAGAACGCTCTCGACGTCTCTGCGTTTGTACACGCTTCGATCTTCACCGCTCACGCGGTTTAGGTATTGGATAGCTGCGAAGATACCCACTTTCAACAGAGGGTACGGCGTCGAGACGTATCTCGCCCGCGAGATTGAACGCGGTTCGTTTTCGACCCGCCGACCACGCGAGGCGTCGGCTTTGTTTATTCCTGTGAGACCGTATTTGCAACGTATTCTCACGATCGAAGCCTATGCCCCGCGCGACCCGATCAAGGGCACGAACAATAACGACGTCGTACGGCAGGCTGTGCGAGAAAACATAGCGCGCGACATCAACAAGTCGAAGGCGCGAGACGCGAAGGCTTGGAATTCAAAGCCTCCTTGCAAGAGAGTCGTCATCACGAACGTGGACATTGGATTGTCCGTGTTCGACAAGAGTGACCCGGACGTTCGAAACGACGCCGTGGTCATCACCGGGAATTCCGAGCTTCCAGTCGCGCCAGAAAACGTAACGGATGAGCTGCGTCAACGAAACGCTATTCAAGCCGGCTATGACGCGTCGCGGCACGTGGCGATATTTTTTGGCATGTCCGAACACCTGCCTCGGGAAGCAGTACGTATGGGCGCGTGGAATTTGGAAACGAAACGTGACATCGAGCTGTCGTTTAGGGGATCGTTGTATCGCGGAGGAGTGCGGAAACTGCTCATGCCAGACTTGGTTGCATTGAGCGAAGGACGCGCGTGGGATCTCAAGGCGAACGGTCAAGAGAAGCCTCGTGATTACATGCGCTTACTGTTGAACAGTAAATATTCGCTGTACATGTACGGTGATCGCGTGCACACGTCGCGTTTGTACGACGTCATGACTTTCGGAGCCGTGCCGGTGATAATCGCGGACCAATATGATTTGCCATTCTCTTGGTTGCTCGATTGGAGCAAGTTTTCGGTGCGAGTTCGTGAGAGCGACGTAAAAAGTTTGCCGCGCATTCTAGAGAGCGCAGACTACGACTCTTTGAGACGGGAGTTGAAAAAGGTGAGCCCATTTTTTCAGTACCATCAATCTGGCGCCGTGTTCGGCGACGCGTTTTATCTCACGATGCTTGGCGTAAAACGACATCTCGACAAGTGTAAAGAATGAATGGCGCGTGCTTTTGTGCGAACGCTCGCGGAGATTAGACGGGCGTTATAGATTAACATAGACATTCAATTGAAGTTGTAAGATGAATACTGTAGCTTCGAAGTGAAAAATACCAAAACTCCGTTTTGGGGTATACACATGTGGGAAGAAGGCTACCACCAGCTCAGACTGGGCGACGTCAATTCCGCGCGCGCGCGTTCCTCGGAGACCGTGCGCGGTGGCGTCGAGGGAAACGGTCCGAGACCATCGAGAAAGAAGTTCTGGGCCACGCCCGAGCGCACGTCCCCGCGCGCGCTCGATCGTCTAGCGCGTCGTCGATCGTCCGGCGATTGGGTGTTCACGAACGAACGACATGGAGGGCGCGGTGAACTTCTTGACGCGCTTGCTCGATCGTAGCACGTCCAAGGGGGACGTGAAGCCGGCGTCGTACGGAACGAACGATGGGGACACCCCGCGCGCACCGTCGACGTCGAACGATGCCGAATTTTATGGAGCGGCGAACGCGCGTAGCGACGAGCACGACGAGTTGGAGCAAACCGAGATGTTTCCATACGTGGAGAACGCGAAATACATGTTGATTTCGTGCGTCGTCTGGGCGCACGCTATTGAAGATTTTTTATCGACGTCCACCGCTGCGGACGCGGAAACGTGGAGCGTGCGAAGAACCAAACTCGAGGTGCTGGAGCCACTTTTGCCTTGGCTGCGAGCGCTGTACTTCACGTTGTCTAGTTTTAGTATGCCTTTATTCACGGTTCTCGCCGGTTTCCAGAGTAAAACATGGTTAGAGATCGCTCGAGGGCACGATTCGAAAGCAGGTTTGATGTTGTCTCGCGTGCGAGGCTCGACGTCGACGCTGTTGAGTGCATGGGCCTTGTGGCAGGCGCTCTACGTGGCGGTGTCCTACTCGGACGTCAAGCCGTTGCAATGGTGGTCTCCCGTCGGCGTGACATGGTTTCTGCTCGCGTTATGGGTGTGGCGGAGTAGTGTTCTACTCATCGGTGCGTTCAACGACGTCTTAGTGTCCGTGATTGTTTGTGCGGTGGCGATTTTGGTTGGCTTCACCGACACTCCAACCACCACCAACGGGTTGACGTTTTTGGATTGGCAACGCACGTGTACTTTTGCGCTTTATTTCTATGTAGGCTTAGTGTTGATGCGGCGCGAGCGGTTGGACGACGTGTTGGTACGAATGGAAGAGTCGAAAACGCCGTGGTTACGATACGTCGTCGGGGTCCTGGGTTTGGGGGCTATCTTCGGTGGTTTCATGCTGTCAGACCATCTCGGCGAACCTTTCTCAGAGGTTCAAGACTGGTTGCTCGTGGCAAAACCTTATGGATTTACGAAGTGGTACGACCCCGTCGTGGACGCGCTTTTGCGCGTCTTACTCTACGTCAGCGTTGCCTTCGCTTCCGTGTCTTTCATGTGTTTGGTGCCGATACACAGACACTGGTTCACCGAGCTCGGATCTCGAACCATCGCGGCGTACCTGCTCCATCGCGTCTTCCTCACAGTGTACACCGATGTGGCGGCTAAATTCTGGGACGACGACGACATGGACGTCGCTTTAGAGATCACTCTGGGCGTCTTCGTCCTACCACTCATCGTCTCTCAGCTCTGCCTGACGCGCTCAGTCACGAAACTTTGCGCGCCTCTGTTATCGCCCGCGAGAAGAATCGGCGCGCTCGTCCCGACGATTTTCCACGTGCGGCCGAACGCGTACGCGCTGGACGAGGGCGTCGCCGACCAAGGATTCGTCGATTCTGTGGCGGAAGACACGGTCGAAACGCCTTTAGCACCGGACGATCGCGACGTAGCGCGACGGTGGCGTCCAGAATGAGACGCGTGTGTAACAATACTGATGAAAAGAGCGACCCCTCGCCTCCCTCTGTCCCGAAAACGCCATCGTCGCTCGCCCGCGACGTCAGTCCGCCGCTCGCGTCCGGTGGACGAAATCTCGCACGAAGTGCGACGAGACGAAGTCTCGCCGCTCACCCGTCTTTCCGTCATGGGCACCGCGCGCGACCGCGCGCACGCGGATGGGTCCGCGAGCGCTCGCGAAGACCTCGACGCTGCGTTCGAGTCTTTCGTTTTTAGCAGAGGCGGCGCGCGCGCGATACGAAAGATTCTCATCGCCAACAATGGACGTACGTGATCGTTCGCGTCCTCTGGCTCCGATCGCTCGCGTCGGTCGGCTCGGCGTCCGCGCGCGCGATGCGAGTTTCTTGACGAGGCGTCGTAACGCCTCGGGATTACGAACGAGGCAATCTTCGCTCGTATATCGCACGTCGCGTGGATTCATCGCGTGGTCGCGTCGCGAACAACGAGTCCAAACGCGTGTACATGTTTTTCATCGACTGACGCATCGAAAACGCGTCTCGAATCGCGCAGTGGGAGCGGTGAAGGCGATTCGGTCGCTTCGCCTCTGGTCGTACGAAACGTTCAAGTCGCACGATGTTTTGCACCTTGTGTGCATGGCGACGCCGGAAGATGTCGCGGCGAACGCAGAGTACGTGTGATGTCGCCTCGCAAATGCGAAATGCCGCGAGTCGTCCCCCTCGTTCGCGTGATGTCGCGTCGAGGCGGTGGATAAGAGACTGACGGGACTATTTTTTCGGCGCTGCGCTATACTTAGATACATTCGATTGGCGGATGAGTTCATAACGATCGATGGAGGAAGTAACAGGCACAATTACGCAAACGTAGATTTGATCGTGAAAATAGCGAGGCGATGCGGCGCCGATGCCGTTTGGCCAGGGTGGGGTCACGCCAGCGAGAATCCGCAGCTTCCTTCTCAACTCGCGTACCACGATATCGCTTTTCTCGGACCTCCGGCTTCTGCGATGGACGCCGTCGGTGATAAGATATGCGCGAACATTTTGGCGCAGTCTTGCGACGTGAACGTCATTCCGTGGTCTGGAAGTGGACTGACGGTTCCAGGGACGTCCATACCCGAAGAGACTTTGAAGAGGGCGACGCTCACAAACGTGGAGGATGCAGAAAACGTGGTCGCAACGATCGGATTCCCCGTCATGATTAAGGCTTCGGAGGGCGGTGGTGGCAAGGGCATTCGCAAGGTGAACACCATCGAGGAGCTTCGCACTGGTTTCGAGCAAGTGAAAGCGGAAGTACCCGGTTCTCCTATTTTCATTCAAAAGCTCAGTACGGATTCGAGGCACCTGGAAGTTCAGATGGTGGCGGACGCGCACGGACAGGCGATCGCTCTGTATGGTCGCGATTGCTCGGTGCAACGCAGACATCAGAAAATAATCGAAGAAGGTCCGATCACCGTCGCGCCGAGAGAACTTTGCGAAGAGCTCGAGCGCGGCGCCGTTCGTCTCGCAAAAAAGGTGGGTTACTGTGGAGTCGGTACGGTTGAGTATTTATACAACATCAAAACGGGTGAGTACTCGTTCTTGGAGGTGAATCCACGATTGCAAGTCGAGCATCCTGTGACGGAACAGATTACGGGTGTGAATTTACCGTCGGTGCAGCTTCAGCTCGCCATGGGCATACCTCTGAATAAGATTCCCGATATTCGTCGGTTTTTCCGACAAGATGACGTTAATGGCGTATCGCCGATCGATTTCGACTGCACGAGACCGATTGATCCTCTTGGCCACTGCGTCGCCGGTCGAATCACGGCTGAGGATCCGGATAGCGGTTTCAAGCCGACGTCTGGGATGATTCACGAGTTACACTTTCGTTCTCTCCCCGGCGTTAACGGGTCCTTTTCGGTTGGCACGTCCGGTGGTGTTCATCAATACGCGGATTCACAGTTTGGTCACATCTTTTCTTTAAAGTCCACTCGGGAAGAGGCGATCACCTTGCTCGCTCACGCCTTGAGCGAGCTCAGCGTTCGCGGGGAAATTCATTGCAACAAGGCGTACCTGAGCGAGCTGTTGGAAAAGCCTAGATTTTTTAGCGATGAGCACGACACGGCGTGGTTGGATGGACTCATCGCCGAAAATGACCGGGCGCGTGCTTTACAAGAGCACGTCGTCGTCGCTTGCGGTGCGGTGTTGAAGTCGTCTATGCGTCACGAGAAGCTCGAGGCAGAGGTTGCGGCGTACCTCACTCGGGGAGTTCCGCCGGAAACGGGCATGACGAATCTCAGCGAACACAGTTTTGAGTTGATTTACAATGACTTCAAATATAGTTTGCGAGTGACGATGGGGAGTGAGACGTTGTTTTATCTTCACATCAATGGGCAACTCATCGAGGCGGAAGTGCTCGGTTTGCACGACGGCGGCTTGAACGTTCTTCTCGACGGTCGAGCGTACTTGGTTCACTCTGAAGAGTCCAAGATAGGTATGAGAATCCACGTTGATGGTCGACCGTTCTTCTTTCCGGATGACTTTGACGCCTCGAAGCTCATCGCACCTGGGCCTGGCAAGCTTCTGAAGTATCTCATTGCGGATGGAGAGCACGTCGAAGCGAATAAACCGTACTGTGAGATTGAAGTGATGAAGACGGTGATGCCATTGATTGCGACGAGTTCAGGCGTCATCAGCCATGTGGCGCGCATCGGTGCCATCTTAGAAGCGGGCGATGTCTTGTGTGACGTAGCCATCGAAGACACCGCGGGGGTTCGTCAATTCAAACCGTTCACCGGGGAGTTTACGAAAATGCTTTCGCGGTCTCTGACTGGCATGTTACCCGACGATTCTCCCTTGGCTCGATTCACTCGAACAAATGCAGGTGTTTTGCAGATAATGTCCGGTTACGACTATAACGGAGACCCCACCGAAATTTTATTCGACGTCCTCGGGACTCTTCCGTTGGTTGTGGACGACTTTATGGAATCCAGAGAAGCCGTCATTTCCCGGGCGCGGCCACAAGCGCGTCGTGAATTGCGTGAGATCGCCGAAGCCATGTCTGCTTCGATTGTGAACGACGTCAAGGAAGATAACACGACGGATGCGGTGTCCGCAGCAGTCTCTCGTATTCGTAATCTCATAGAAGAGTACGGCGCCGATTTCGCGCCGCTCGACGCGTTTTGCAAGCGCCATGATGGTGGCCTGAGCCAAAGTCAAGCTCGAGTGTTGACGAAATATTTAGAGCGATTTTTGGAGATAGAAGAGCCGTTTTCGAGCTGCGCATCGACGGAAGATGCCATCATGCTTTTGAGAGAGCGCAATCGCAATGACATCTCCGTCGTCGCGAAATACGCGCATGCCAATGCTAAGCTCAAGCGTCGATCGGATCTCGTGCTGAAGATTCTCGAGCAAATCTCTATGTACGGTTTGATCGATATCCCGTCTTGTCACGCGGCGGTGGTGAGTTGCATGAACCTCACTGGACGTGATTACGAACTCGTATCTCAAAGGGCGCGCGAGATCATCGTTCGCAAGCGAGAGATCACTCGCAAATCGAGACGCGAACGCATGGCGGCGGCATCGCGTTCGCGCGCCAATCTGTTGAGTCGAGATGAATCATTCTCTGCGTTTGCACAGATTTCACTCGAAGAGTCGCGACGAAAGAAACATGCGGGATCCGTATCCGTAGGCAGCGTCGGGAGTGAATCAGAATTGGCGAGCAGCGCAGCGAGCGATACGGAGATTTCTGAGAGTAGTACGTCTCCGTTTAAGCGTGCGGTCGGGAATATATATCTTGACAGAACGAATTCCATCGCGAGGTATCAGTCGTACTCCAACATTCACGATGCCGATGAGAGTCTTTTGGATATGCACACGTGGGAAAACTTGTTCGACGCCACATCTGAAACTTTGAGAACGACGGCGATTGAAAGTTTATTCGCCGCGACTGGCGTTCACACGTACATGATTGCCAATGCGCATCCGGAACCGTGCGCCTGCGAACCGGAAGTCGTGCGCGTGTGGCTCGACGATACGATTCATCTTTTCGCGCCATCTCTCGGACACGCGGTGGCTGCGCTTCCCGAGGCGACGGCGAGTAACCCCAAGAAGTTGCACTTCATCATATCTTATCACAGACTCGTCGGGAGGAACGATACGGACATCCGCGCTGCGGCTGGCGCGTTCGTCACTGGGCAGTATTTGGCCGGTGCGCTCAAGTGCGACGCCTTGGAGAGCGTCGTGGTGACTTTACTCTCGTTGGACGCCAAGCCGCATCACTTTGCTTTCAGACGCGCGGCGGAAGATTCCACGGAGGGATTCAATGAGATGAAAAGTGCGCGGGGGTTCTGGCCACACGTCGCCGATCAGATGGAGGTGGAGCGTCTCGGTCTCTTCAATGTCGAGTGCGTCGGTGTGCTGAGTTCGCGCAGCCACCACCGACACACAAACTTTGTCACTCCGTCAGAGTACACAGTTGGAGTCTTCTTGGCGGAGGAGCCGAACGCCAAGCCAGGTCACAAACAGCCGCAGAGAGATCGTCGAATCTTCTTACGTGCGGCAGTTTATAACAAGGATTTACTTTTCGAGAGAAACGATGCGACCGATCCTAGCCCGCGGCGAACGTCCTCCGGGAGCGTGTCCCTCGATATGACGCGACTGCGAGTCGAGGATACTGGCGGTATCCACGACGACAGTGTTTTCGCCGACGTCATCGGCTCACTTGAGCTTGCGGTCGGTCGCCATCGAACGGCGGCGAATCACGTCTTCATAAATCTCGTCGGAGCCGACGCCGAAGACGACTTGCCGGGCGTCGAGGGCGCCATCGCGTCTTTTATTCAGCACGCGTTTGACGACTTGCGTCGTCTCAAGGTTTCTTGTGTCGAAGTGCGCGTGGGCACTGGATCGGTCGTCGCGCTGAATACGAGTGGTTTACGATTCAAGATCATAAAGTCGCTCGATTGCGTCGGTCGAGAGATGCACCCTCTCCTGAACCGAATTCAACGCAAGCGCATGGCTTGCCAGAATTTATCCTCCACGTACGTGTACGATATCCCAGAAATCTTCGCCACCGTCCTCGCGGACATGTACCCCGGAGTCGGTGACATTAGCGATATCTCCGAGCTCAGTTTCGATGCAAAGACCAAGCAACTGGTGCCGGCGAACAGAGCTCCCGGATTGAACGACGTCGGCATGGTTTGTTGGCGAGCCACATTGACGACGCACGAGTATCCATCCGGAAGAGAAATCATCATCGTCGCGAACGATATCACGCACTTGTCCGGCTCGTTATCGCCACCTGAAGACAACGTTTATCGAGCCGCTTTCGATTTGGCCGTCGAGAAAGGTTTACCGTGCGTCTACATTAGCTCAAACAGCGGCGCGCGCATCGGTCTCGACGAGGCGGTGAAGGCTGCGTTCCGCGTGAAGTGGATCGACGACGGGGACGTTTCCAAGGGCTTCAAATACATTTACCTGAGCGAAGACGATTACGAAATTCTATCCGCCAAGGGTAGGGTCAAGGCGGATCGAATCGTGTGCAGAGATGAGATTCACTACGCGCTGACGGATGTGTGCGGAGGACAAAGCGTCGAGTGCTTGCGCGGTTCAGGCGAGATTGCCGCCGCCACGAGCAGAGCGTACAAGAAAACCGTCACGTTTGCGTACGTCACCGGACGAAGCGTTGGTATCGGAGCGTACTGTTCGCGTCTGTGTCAGCGCGTCATTCAGCACGTCGAGGCACCGCTCATTTTGACGGGCGCGAGCGCGCTCAACAAGGTGCTCGGACGCGAGGTGTACACGAGCAACTCTCAAATCGGAGGCCCCAGAGTGATGGGTTCGAACGGTGTCTCGCATCTCACGGTGCCAGACGACGTGATCGGTATCAGAAACATTCTGCAATGGCTATCGTACGTGCCCAGCCATCGAGGCGCGCCGCTGCCTTGCGTCAAGTGCGTCGATCCGGTGAGGCGATACGTGACATTTCACCCTCCGTCGTCGCCGCACGATCCTCGAGAGATGCTTCGATCCTTCTTCGACACCGATTCGTTCATGGAAGTCATACCGGACTGGGGCAGAACCGTGGTCACTGGACGCGCGCGCTTAGGCGGCGTTCCCATCGGCGCCATCGCCGTGGAGACACGCACGGTGGAGAAGACCATTCCCGCGGATCCCGCCTTTGCGAGCGCTCAAATCGCGGAAGAATCTCAGGCTGGTCAGGTGTGGTTTCCGGACAGCGCGTTCAAGACGGCGCAAGCCATCGGTGATTTGAACAAAGAGGGATTACCTCTCATCATTTTCGCCAACTGGCGCGGTTTCGCCGGTGGTTTACGAGACATGTACGGCGAAGTTTTAAAGTACGGCGCGTACATCGTCGACGCGCTGCGCGAGTACAAGCAACCCGTGTTCGTGTACATTCCGCACGGAGGAGAATTACGCGGTGGCGCGTGGGTGGTCATAGATAGTTCGATAAATCCGGAACAAATGGAATTCTACGCGGCTGAGAGCGCCAAGGGGGGCGTTTTAGAACCGGAGGGCATCGTCGACATCAAATTCAGACGACAAGACTTGCACTCCGCCATGAAACGAACCATTCCGGGCGGGTTCGACGACGACGAGGCGAAGAGGAAAGCGCTCATGCCCACGTTTAAACAGCTCGCCGTGCACTTCGCGGCGCTTCACGACACGCCGGGGGTCATGCTTCACAAGGAAGCCATCAAGGATATCATTCCGTGGCAAACGTCGCGCGAGTTTTTCGCGCTTCGACTCCGCGCGCGGTTGGCGGAGGAGAGGATCAAATCCGCCATTCTCGCGACGGGTGCATCGAGAGACCGCGTTTCGGCGCTGTTATCATCGGTCGCTCACGTGATCACCGAAATCGTTGCCGACTTTGGCGGTGACATCGAACCGGAAACGCACGCCGACGTCGCGGCGATGCTCAGATCAATATAACAAGCCGAGCACGACTTGTCGTACATGTACTAGTATAATTTGGCAGAAAATTTCATTGCAATTTGTCGTGAGTGAATACATTCGCGAACGCCCCCGCTCGCGCGAGCGAAAGACGCCGCCGAGTCTCGGAAGTCCCCGCCTCGCGCTCACAAATCGCCGTCCTCTTTGGGCACGACGCCCGAGTCGGCGATGACGACTGGTTTCTGAGGCGGCGTGCCGTCCAAGTTTTCGATCGCCTTCACCACGTCCATACCCTCGAGCACGCGTCCGAAGACAGTGTGGCGTCCGTCGAGCCAACTCGTCTTGACGGTACAGATGAAGAATTGCGACCCGTTCGTATCCGGACCCGCGTTGGCCATGGAGAGCGTTCCCGGTCCCTCGTGCTTGAGCTTGAAGTTTTCATCCGGGAATCTCGCGCCGTAGATGGATTTACCGCCCGTGCCGTCGTGGTTGGTGAAATCACCGCCCTGAATCATGAAATTCTTGATGACGCGATGAAATCCCGATCCCTTGTACCCGTATCCGTTTTGTCCCGTGGCGAGTTGCTTGAAGTTTTCCGCCGTCTTCGGGACGGTTTTCCCGTACAGACCCATGACGATGCGTCCCGCCGGTTCACCGTCGATGGTGACGTCGAAGAACACCTTATCCGTAATCTTAGGTCCTCGCTTCACCTTTTCCCCGAGCGCGCCGCCCGCCGAGCACGCGAACGCGCCGAGCACGACCATCGCGAGCGCAATCCACGATGACACCACCGATCGGCGTCCTCGTCGCTCCATGTCGACCGATGTCCCGTCTTCGTCGCGATGCGCGCACCGATCGTTCACGCGTACGGTCGTCGTTTCCTCGGCGTCGTTCGTAAGAGGACGCGCGTGGACGAGTGACGAGTCGGATTGGATCGGATCGGACGAATGAAGTCGATCGAGTCCATCGATGGATCGATCCTCCATCAATCTTCAATCATGAATGAATCCACTCGCGCTCGGATCGGGAGACGTCGACCCGACGAGACGCGTCGTCGCGCGTCGTCGTCGCATGCGCGTCGAGGCGTCGGCGCTCCTGCGCGGTGCGTCGGTCGTCGCGCGCGCGTGGACGCGAGGCGGTGGCGGTGGTTGGCGCGCGCGAGGAATGGGAACGCGCGCGAGCGCGCCCGTGGCGACGGGGACGCGGGCGCGTCGTTCGGTGAGAGGGGAGACGACGCGAACGTTCGCGTCTTCGGGATCGAACGAGGGCGAGGACGACGGCGAGACGAAGACGACAAAGACAAAGACAAAGACAAAGAAGAAGAAGACGTCGCCGTATCCCGAGAGTCGAAGCGTGACGGTGAACGGTGAACGATACCGACGGTGCGCGGCGGCGATCGTGTTCAACGATCGAGGACAGGTGTTGTGCGGCGAGCGAAGCGATCGCAAAGGGTCGTGGAACATGCCGCAAGGGGGCATCGAAAAGGGCGAAACCGTCGAGGCGGCGGCGACGCGCGAACTCTTCGAGGAGACGGGCGTGCGCGCGGCCACCGGCGAGGATGACGGCGACGTCGGTCTCGTGCGTCTCGTCGGCGCTCTTCCCGAGGACGATGGGTACTGTTATCGCGTGGACGAAAGCACCTGGCTCGCCAAGCGCGGACTCGCCGGTCAGAGACTCGAGTTTTGTCTCTTTCACTGGCCCGGCGCCGACGGCGTCTCGAGCGACCCCACCCACCACCCCGCCGTCAATTTGGCCGGCGAAAACGGCGAATCGCGCGAATTCGATCGCCTGCGTTGGATGGATTTCGACGACATCGTCGCCGACGTCTGGCCCACGAAACGCGTCCCCTACGCCCTCGCTCGAGACGTCTCCCGCGCGCGCGTCGACGCCTGGCTGGCGACGACGCACGACCGCGTGTAGATGGGTTTCCTCCATGTATACTATGAATAAACTCTCCATGACGACTCCATACTCTATACCATTCTCTTCCCGAAAAGAACCCCGGATGGGTGTGCTTCCTTCCCATCGTGACTCGAGTCACGACTCGCGACGACCCTTTCTTTCCCTCTCCCGTTTCGGATAACGACAGCCGGTCGATGGGTGATGGATGGGTGATGGATGTCGATGATTACTGCACGACGCGCGCGATGGCGACGACGATGGCGACGATGACGATGGCGACGAAGAGCGCGATGGCGATGAAGACGACGAAGACGCGTCGCGCGAGAACGATGGCGTCCGCGACCGGAGGTACGAGCCGCGCGATGGAGACGAGGAGGAGGAGAGACGCGCGCGAGCGATGGACGCTTTATCGGTTGAATATTCCTCGAGACGACTGACGATGATCTACGGTGTCGCGCAGCGCACGGCGCCAAGGTGACGCTCAGAGGGGCGGGAGGACGATTTGGAGGTACGAAATCGAGCGATGGCGCGGAGAGAGACGGTGTGGGAGGAGAGACGCGCGCGGGAGAGGTGGAAAAGTTGCGTCGGATGAGGAGAGAGCGCGAGGACGGCGCGAGGGACGAGATCCGACGACGAGGGGACGCGGTCGGACGATGGCGCGACGGGGCGGTGGGGGAGACGCGGTGTGGACGTCGAATGATTCCCGCCCGCGCGTGGGCACACGTTCTGCGCGAGAGAGGGGGAGACCGCGTCGCGCGAGACGAGGAGACGAGAGGCGGAGGCGGTCGAGCAGGGGACTGACGTTTGACTTTTGATTAATCACGCGCGCAGCGACCGCCTTGTCCAAGAAGGCGTTCACCAACGCTCGTGTTTCGCGAATTGAGCGCGCCATCGTCACGGCTGCGCACCGTCCGGACGCTGATGCGCCGGACGCGGGCAAAGGCCAACGCGTCATGATCATCGGCGGCGACGGCTACTGCGGATGGGCGACGGCGTTGCACTTGTCCAAGCGTGGCTACGCCGTGTCCATCGTTGACAACTTGTGCCGACGCCAAATGGACGATCAGCTCGGTTTCAACTCTTTGTCCCCGATCAAGGGCATCCACGAGCGCGTGCGCAGATGGAAGGAGGTGAGCGGCTGCGACATCGACCTCTTCGTCGGCGACGCATGCGACTACGAGTTCTTGGGCGCCGCGTTCAAGAAGTTCCAACCGACCGCGTGCGTGCACTTCGGTGAGCAACGATCCGCCCCGTACTCCATGATGGACCGCACCCGCGCCGTTTTCACGCAAACGAACAACGTCATGGGCACCATCAACGTCTTGTACGCCATCAAGGAATTCGCCCCGGAGTGCCACTGCATCAAGCTCGGCACCATGGGTGAGTACGGCACCCCGAATATTGACATCGAAGAGGGTTACATCACCATCACCCACAACGGCCGCACCGACACCTTGCCGTACCCGAAGCAAGGCGGTTCGTTCTACCACTTGTCCAAGTGCCACGACTCTGCCAACATGTTGTTCTGCACCAAGGCGTGGAACCTCCGCACCACCGACTTGAACCAAGGCGTCGTGTACGGTCTCTCCACGGATGAGACCGACATGCACCCGGATTTGGTCAACCGTCTCGATTACGACGCCGTCTTCGGTACCGCCCTCAACCGTTTCTGCATCCAAGCGGCCGTCGGTCACCCGATGACCGTCTACGGTAAGGGTGGTCAAACTCGCGGTTTCTTGAACATCAAGGATACCGTTCGTTGCATCCAAATCGCGTGCGACAACCCGGCACCGTACGGTGAGATGAAGATTTACAACCAGTTCACGGAGCAATTCTCCGTCAACGAACTCGCGGAGATGATCACCGAGGCGGGTAAGAAGATTGGCTTGAACCCGGAGGTGATCTCCGTGCCGAACCCGCGCACCGAGATGGAGGAGCACTACTACAACGCCAAGAACTCCAAGCTTCAAGACCTCGGCCTCGAGCCGATCAACATGCGCGGTGAATTCTTGGAAGAATTGTTGCAGCAAATCGTCACCTACAAGGATCGCGTCGACCAACGTCTCATCCTCCCGGGCGTCAACTGGAAGGAATCCTCCTCCGTCGCCGAAGTCCTTGCCAAGTAAGTAAGCACGAAACCAAGCGCAAAGCAGCAAACACCCATTATTATTGAAGATTACATTGAAATTGACACTTGAAATCTTACATTCATTCCTCTGTCGGAAATCTTTACATTCATTCCTCTGTCGTTCGTCCTCTCGCGCGTGCGCCGTTTCGACGCAAGAGCTCAACCGGTCGAGGTTCGAGTCGAGTCACTTCGCGCCATCGGGTGACGAAAGTAAGTTTACAGAAGAGTTGGACGCGATTGTTCATAATAATGTAGTCTGATAAGTTGTCATTACACACGCATTGCAAGACCAAGGTAATCTGAATACGCATCATCACGTGCTACTGGTTGCATTCGCTCGCAGACGCCGGAAATGCGTTCAAGCTTCAGGGCTCTTTTTCCTCTTATCTTCCCCAGTTCGCCGCGCAGAGCTCCGCTAAGTCCACTACGCGTTGGCTATAGCCCCACTCGTTGTCGTACCACGCGACAACCTTCAACATGTCATCGCCCATGACCATGGTGAGCGCGGCGTCAACGGTGGTGGAGACGTCGGAGCATCGGAAATCGCAAGACACGAGCGGTTCGTCGGCGACGGCGAGGATGCCCTTGAGCTTGCCATCGGCGGCTTCGCGGAAGGTCTGGTTGACTTCATCGGCGGTGACCTTCTTGGAGGTTTGGATGACGAGATCGACGACGGAGACGTTCGGCGTCGGGACGCGGAGCGCGATGCCGTTGAGCTTACCCTTGAGTTGCGGCAAGACGAGCGC
>CEOJ01046350.1_pt1 | contig 16193 bp, 16 predicted proteins | sample 530281 | NCBI WGS metagenome assembly CEOJ01 (sample SAMEA2619879, study PRJEB7988) | marine metagenome | isolation source: saline water (ENVO:00002010), including | reverse complement strand
GCAACTGGTATTGGCTCTATACCTAAAGTTGGATTTTCTGGGTACACGCTATCCAATCTCTCTATCAAGGGTGATATAAAAACTTGGGAGCAAGAGGAACAAAAGAAATCAGACAGAATAAAATCATCTCTTGAAATAATTTTGGATGCACCTATTGGCGCTGCATCATATAATAATGAATTTGGTAGACCAAATATTTTTGGCTATTTTAGAACATTTGAACATTTAATAAGCAAATCTTCCTCTTCAAATGAATACTACGGTTATCATAAACCCATCATGATCGCTGGAGGTATAGGCCAAATCAGATCAATACATACTGAGAAACAAAAATTAAATGATGGCGACTGTATTATAGTTCTTGGCGGGTCTTCGTATTTAATTGGCTTAGGTGGTGGAGCAGCATCCTCTTTATCATCTGGTTCAAGTACCGAAAATTTAGATTTTGCATCTGTTCAGAGAGATAATCCTGAAATTGAAAGACGGTGTCAAGAAGTTATTAATCATTGTATTTATCTAGGCTCTAACAACCCAATACTTAGTATCCACGATGTTGGCGCGGGTGGTCTAAGTAACGCTGTACCAGAAATTGTCAATGATTCGAATATGGGTGCTGAAATATATCTCGAAAATATTCCGCTAGCAGAAAAATCTATGTCGCCGCTAGAGATATGGTGTAACGAATCACAAGAACGTTATGTGCTTGTATTAAAGGAAAGAGATCTTCCTGCGTTTTCTAAAATATGTTCTCGAGAAAACTGCCCATTCAGTAAAATTGGTCGCGTAAAAAAGAAAAAACAATTGATTGTATTTGATAAAAAAAATAAAAAAGTGATAAATATGCCAATGAAAAGTCTTCTTGGAAAACCACCTATACCCACAGTAAATATTGAGAGGTTTAAAAAAAAATACACTAAAAATAAAACTAAATTCAAGAGCTTTATTGAATCTACTAAGATGGTTCTAGAGTTGCCAGCAGTATCAGACAAAAGTTTTCTTATCACAATTGGTGATAGGTCTGTATCGGGATTAGTTGCAAGAGATCAGTTGGTTGGTCAATTTCAAACTCCAGTGGCTAATGCTGCAGCTACTTTTACAAGTTTAGGTTCAAAATCTGGTCAAGTCATGTCTATAGGCGAAAGGCCTTCCTTGGCAATATCATCGCCTGAGGCGTCGGTAGAAATTTCACTTGGAGAATTAATTACGAATATTGCATCTTGTAATATTGGAAAATTATCTAACATTAAATTATCTGCAAATTGGATGGCATCTTCGAATGATAATAATGAGTTAAATAAATTATATTATGCCGTTAAGAAACTTACAGATCTTTGTAAGGAACTTGATATTGCCATACCAGTTGGAAAAGACTCTTTATCTATGAATTCGACTTGGAAAACTAATAAAAAAAATAATATTGTCAAAAGTCCTGTGAGTCTTGTGTTATCAGGATTTAGCAATATAAATAATATTGAGGATATTATGACACCAGAAATTATCGAACATGGACGAATATTTTTAATTGATATATCAAATGGCAAGAATAGACTTGGTGGCTCATCATATTATCAGACACATAATATTATTTGTTCTAATGTGCCGCGTTTAGATAACCTTGATAATGTTAAAAAGTTTTTTAAACTAATTCAGACTCTCATTAAGAATAAAATCATAAGTTCCTATCATGATAAATCAGATGGCGGATTAATAACAACATTAGCAGAAATGGGTTTTGCAACTAATTGCTCACTAGTCATTAATAAAAATAGTCATTTATATAAAAATGATGATAGCTTAAGATCGTTCTTCTTTAATGAGGAATTGGGTGCAATTGTTGTAGTACCGAAATCTAAAATTGATAGTTTTTCAGATATTGTTAAATTAATGAAATTAGATAATATGATTTATGATTTAGGATTCACTAAAAATCAGAGTATACCATCGATCACTATAAATTCTCAAAAAAATATTACTATACCTCTTCATATATTAAGAAAATCATGGAGTAAATTATCGTATGAGATACAAAAAATCCGAGATAATAGTAAACTTGCCCAAGATGATTATAAATCAAAAATTAATATACATAAAAGTAATATAAAAATAAAAAATAAAATTAAAATACAGAAAATAAAAAAAGTATTTAAGAGTAGAAAACCATCAATTGCGATTCTAAGAGAGCAAGGAATAAATGGACATAAAGAAATGGCAGATGCTTTTATGAAGGCTGGTTTTAATTCATTTGATGTTCATACCAATGATACAACTATTAATTATTCCAAATTTGATGGTTTAGTTGCATGTGGAGGATTCTCATATGGGGATGTTCTTGGAGCAGGAAGAGGTTGGGCTAAAAAAATATTATTTGACGATAGAATTAGAATCTCGCTTGAGAAATTTTTTAATGATACAAACAAATTTGCTCTTGGAGTTTGCAATGGTTGTCAAATGCTCTCACAAATCAGAGATATCATACCCGGTTCTGAATCATGGCCTGAATTTATACAAAATGACTCTAATCAATTTGAGGCAAGACTTGTCCGCGTAAAGATCAAAAAAAATAACTCTGTTTTTCTGCATAAAATGTCAGGATCAATTTTGCCATTGATAGTATCACATGGCGAGGGCAAAGTTAGATATTCAAACAAAAAAAATAAAGATGCTGAAATCATGAATTATATTGATAATAACAATGAAGAGACATCTAAATATCCTTATAACCCGAATGGTTCTAAAAATGGTGCTACCGCCTTTACTAATTTGGATGGTAGAATAACTATTATGATGCCTCATCCTGAGAGATTGTTTTATCTAAATCAATTTTCATATAAACCTTCAGACTGGATGACGTCACCTTGGGAAAATTTTTTCATGAGTGCAAGGGAGTGGGTTAAATGATAAATAAAAGATATTCTATTGAATCTGAAAATAATATCACGGATGAACTTTTATTTCTAAATAGAAGAAAAATTATAAAAGGAGCTTTTGCCTCATCTGTCCTGATTAATTCAGGTTCTCTTTTCTCAAATGAATCTAAAAATTTACCATTTACAAAAGACCTTGATTATAGCACTAATGAAAAAACAAACAGCTTTAAACAAATAACTTCATATAATAACTTTTATGAGTTAGGGGCTGGCAAGAGAGACCCTATGCTTAATTCATCTAAACTTCAAACAAATAACTGGAAGGTAAGGGTTGACGGATTAGTTGAGAATCCTATTACACTCGATCTTAATGATTTAACTTCTAAGTATAGTCTTGAAGAAAGAATCTATAGATTAAGATGTGTTGAAGCATGGTCAATGGTTGTGCCTTGGATAGGTTTTGAAATGAATAAAATCATTAAAGAAGTTAAGCCGCTTTCTAAAGCAAAGTACGTATCTTTTGAATCTATTCTTGATACAGTGAATCTGCCTGGACAAAAACGAAAAACTCTAAATTGGCCTTATAAAGAGGGTCTAAGAATAGATGAAGCAGCTAATCCGCTTACCATATTATCTGTTGGCTTATACGGAAGGGTTTTGCCTAATCAAAATGGTTCACCTATTAGACTAATAGTTCCATGGAAGTATGGATTTAAAAGTATCAAGTCAATAGTAAGAATCTCTTTTGTAGAACAAGAACCGATTAGCACATGGAATGAGGAATCTCCAAATGAGTATGGTTTTTATTCAAATGTAAATCCCAATGTTGATCATCCAAGGTGGTCGCAGAAAAAAGAGAGGCGCATAGGGGAATTTAAAAAAAGAGATACTGAAATATTCAATGGTTATGCCAAGTATGTAAGTAATCTTTACTCGGATATGGATTTAAAGAAATTCTTTTAGGACTAAAATTTGAATAGAATAATTACATTCTCTTTATTTTCTGTTTCACTCATTGCCCCTATTATTTTTTTATATAGCTCATTTGTAGTAAGCCCCCTCGAATACCTCATTCATTATACTGGTCATTCTGGTCTAGTTGCACTGGCACTTGTATTACTATGTTCAAGATTAAACACGCTAAATAAATATTTTGATAGAAAATATATTGGTCTAATTGCATTTATTTTTATTTCAATCCATGTTCTAGTATATTTCTATGAGTTAGATTTTGATATAAAATACCTTATCCTTGAGGCTACTTCATTACTCTATTTAACGATTGGATATATAGCATATATTCTATTTCTGCCTCTAGTTCTCACATCAAATGAAGCATCTAAGATTTATCTTAAAAGTTATTGGTTCTTATTGCATAAACTTATTTACATTATAATCATTTTATCGCTCTTGCATTACTATTTTATCATTAAAGTTGATGCGATATGGTTGTGGCTTTATATAATTACTTTTACAATATTATTCATGTCAGTAAAAAAATATAAAAAATGAATAGAAGAGAATTTATAAAAGCATTGATGATAGGCTATATGTATAATTTGATAGTCCCGTCTAATGCAAGAAGCACAGATGCTTTTATAAATTACAGTCTACCCAAGACTGGTGATATTAGACTTTTGCATATAACAGATACTCATGCACAACTTGAGCCTATCTATTTTAGAGAGCCTAGTGTTAATCTAGGTGTTGGATCTAATAAAAATATGCCTCCTCATTTAGTAAGTGAAAATTTTTTGAACTACTACTCAATAAATAATAATTATTTGAAATATGCTTTCACTCCTCTAAATTTTTCTGAATTCGCAAGCCAATATGGAAAATTAGGTGGTTATGCGTATTTAAAAACTGTAGTAGATAATCTAAGAAATGAAGCAGATGGAAAAGCATTGCTTCTCGATGGAGGCGACACATGGCAGGGTAGCGGTTTATCTCTTTTTACAAATGGAGAGGATATGGTTGAATCTTCTAACATTTTGGGTGTAGATGTAATGACAGGTCATTGGGAATTCACTTATGGACAGAGTCAATTCATTAAAAATATAAAAAAATTCAAAGGTGAATTTGTTGCACATAATATTTCACTCACTGAAGAGGCGCAATTTGATGGTGAGGAAGCTTACGATGATTTTGGTCATTTTCAAAAACCGTACACAATAAAAAAAATCAGTAATCACAGAATAGCAATTATTGGGCAAGCATTCCCTTACACTCCAATCGCTAATCCAGGTCGATTTGTAAATAATCTTACTTTTGGTATCAGAGAGAATGAATTACAAGAATTAGTTAATCGTATTAATCAAAATGATAAACCAGATATAATAGTGCTTTTATCACATAATGGCGTAGATGTTGATAAAAAACTTGCCTCAAGAGTTAAAGGAATAGATATAATTCTTGGTGGTCACACACATGATGTAATCCCAAAACCTATAGAGATTATCAATGAGAGACATAGAACTATTATTATAAATTCTGGTTGTAGTGGTAAATTTTTGTCTGTTCTTGATCTAGATATACATTCTAAAAATTCATTTGATTATCGGTACAATCTTTTGCCAATATTTTCTAATAAAATACAGCCATCAGGAAACATGACAAGATTTATTCAGAAAAAAACTAAACCTTTTGAAAGAACGCTTAATGAAGTGATTGGATATTCTAATCATGAGCTGTATAGAAGAGGAACATTTACTGGCTCATTTGATAGTTTGTTATGCAAGTCATTAAATAGTGTGATGGGTAGTGAAATATCTCTTTCACCAGGTTTTCGTTGGGGGACGTCATTACCAAAAAACACCGACATAAAAATGAGTGATATCTACAATCAAACCGCAATCACATATCCAAATACATATAGAAGAGAACTCAATGGTAGCACTCTCAAAAATATTCTAGAGGATGTAGCTGATAATATTTTTAATCCTGATCCGTATATGCAGCAGGGAGGAGATATGGTAAGAACTGCTGGTTTAATTTATGACATTACACCAAAAAATATCATTGGTAAGAGAATATCAAACCTTAGATTAAGTAATGGAAATTTAATTGATCCTAACAAAAATTACGTAATTTCTGGATGGGCTAGCGTTAATCAGATTGAAACAGGAAAGCCAATTTGGGAGGTTGCTAGAGAATACCTTCAGAATAATAAAATCTACTCTAGTCAAGATAACGAAAAACCAAGAATTCTTGGTGAATCTGATAATTTAGGTACATCTTCCAGCTAAGGAAGAATGATAATATCGTAATTTTCAGACTTTGCGCCATAAAATAGTTACAAAAAATATATTAAATGTTAGTATTTATAATTGAGTTAAATAGGAGTTTTTATGTTTAGTGTAGATACCAAAATTGCAGGCTTTGACGATGAATTAAACGAAGCCATCAAAAGAGAAATTAAACGCCAAGAAGAACATGTAGAGCTTATTGCTTCTGAGAATTATACGAGCCCTCGAGTGCTTGAGGCACAAGGGTCTGTATTAACTAACAAATATGCAGAAGGGTATCCCTCTAAAAGATATTATGGTGGTTGTGAAAATGTTGATGTTGCAGAGCAACTCGCTATCGAAAGATTGAAGGAACTTTATTCATGTGACTATGCAAACGTTCAGCCTCATTCTGGTTCACAAGCAAATGCTGCTGTTTATTTAGCTCTGTTAAATGCTGGTGATACAATTCTAGGAATGAGTCTAGATGCTGGCGGTCACCTAACACATGGTTCTAAGGTTAACTTCTCAGGAAAATTATTTAACGCAATACAGTATGGTATTGATGATAATGGTCTATTAGACTATGAACAAATTGAAAAATTAGCTACCGAACATAAACCTAAACTTTTAATTGGAGGATTTTCTGCATACTCTCAAATAATAGATTGGGAGAGGATGTCTGAAATAGCTAAAAAAGTTGGCGCTTATTTTTTAGTAGATATGGCGCATGTTTCTGGCTTGGTCGCAGGCGGAGTCTATCCTTCTCCTGTACCTTATGCTGATGTAGTTACTTCGACTACACATAAAACTCTTCGAGGCCCAAGAGGTGGTATAATTATTTCTAAATCTAACCCTGAACTAGAGAAAAAATTCAATTCCTTAGTGTTCCCAGGTACGCAAGGAGGCCCTTTAATGCATGTTATCGCGGCTAAAGCAGTTGCTTTCAAGGAAGCACTTGAGCCAGAATTTAAAATCTATATGAAAAATGTTGTTAATAATGCTGATATTTTAGCCAAAACAATAATTGATAGAGGGTATGATATTGTATCAGGCGGTACTAAAAATCATCTTATGTTAGTTAGTTTAGTCAAACAAGGCTTAACCGGCAAAGCTGCAGATGCCGCTCTCCATAAAGCTAATATAACCGTAAATAAAAACTCTGTGCCAAATGATCCACAAAGCCCATTTGTTACAAGCGGCATAAGATTAGGAACTGCTGCTATTACAACAAGAGGGTTTATGGAGTCAGAGACTAAAATTCTAGGGAATCTAATATGTGATGTTCTTGACGATATTGAAAATGAAAAAAATATATCATCAGTTAAAGAAAAAGTTCTTAATTTAACATCTCAATTCCCCGTATATTCTTCTGACAAAAAAGCTGTAGCTTAGGAGTTCATGATGCGTTGTCCTTATTGTGGACACGCTGTGACTAGCGTGATTGACAGCCGCCTTTCTCAGGAAAGTAATACTATCCGTAGACGAAGAGAATGCGAAAGCTGCAAAAGAAGATTTACCACACTAGAATCTGCTGACCTATCATTTCCTCGTGTTATAAAATCAGATAAATCAACGGAATCCTTTTCTAAAGATAAAATAAAAAATGGTGTTGAGTTATCTCTTGAAAAACGTCAAATAAGCTATGATGATTTAGAAGAGACACTTAATTCAATATATAATCAGTGCTTATCGTTTTCTGATAAAGATATTCCTTCTAGTGAGATTGGTAAAATTGTTATGGCTGAGCTACTAAAACTCGATCATGTTGCATATTTGAGATTTGCATCTGTATATCTGAATTTTGATGATATGGCATCATTCAGAAATATTATAAAAGTTCTAGAAAAAGATTTATCTCCTGAAATGAAGAAAAAACAAATCAACTTATTAGATGATGAAGATGGATAGAGATTTATATTATCTTCATAAAGCACTTTTGCTTGCAAAAAAAGGCATTTACTCCGTAAACCCTAATCCAGCTGTTGGAGCAATAGTCGTTAAGAATGAAAAAATAATAGGTATGGGTTATCATAAATCCCCTGGTTCAGCACACGCAGAGCAGATTGCTCTTAAAAAAGCTGGGGATAACTCAGCAGGAGCTACCCTTTATGTTAATCTTGAGCCCTGTTGTCATCATGGTAAAACTCCCCCATGTCTTGATTTGATTATAGAAAAAAAAATTAAACGTGTTGTTATTTGTCAAAAAGACCCAAATCCATTAGTTAATGGTAAAAGCATTAAATTATTAAAAAAAAACGGAATCGATGTAAAACTTGGTCTTTTAAAAGATGAGGCAGTTAATTTAAATAAAAAATTTAATCATTATCATCTATATAATCGACCTTATATTCTTGCAAAAACAGGAATGTCATTAGATGGTAAAATTGCAGATTATCGTTGGAATAGCAAATGGATTACATCTCCTGCTTCAAGAAATGATGTTCAAAAAGAGAGAGCAATGTCATCAAGTATCTTAAGTACCTCGTCAACCATAATCAAAGATGATTCAAGATTAAATGTTAGAAAAAAAGAATATCTCTCCAAATTAAAAATACAACCACCATTATTAATCTTGGATAGGAAATTAAAAATTCCATTAAGCTCAAAGATTTTTAAAGATACATCAAGACAAATTTATATATTTTCATCAATAAATACCAATAAAAAGTATAAAAGTAATGTCATACTAGTGAAAACTCCATCTAATAATCAAAAACTTAACCTTAAATTTATTATTAAATACGTTGCATCACAGAATATTAATAATATATTCGTTGAATCTGGTCCAAATCTACTATCATCTTTAATTACAGATAACTTAGTAGATGAATTTCTATTCTATATCGCTCCAAAGATCCTCGGTAATAATTCAAAATCTTTTAATTCAATTACACATATAAATAAACTTTCGCAAAAAATTGATTATCATATAAACTATATTGAACAAATTAATAATGATTTAAAAATGAGTCTAACCAAATAAATGTTCTCTGGAATTATTGAAAAAACGTGTAATGTTAAAAAATTAGATTTATCGTCTAATCCAATTAGATTATATATAGATTATAATAAGCACCAATTATCACTGGGAGATAGTGTGGCAGTAAATGGTACTTGTCTCACTGTTTCTTCTATAGAAAATCATATTGTAATGTTTGAGCTATCTAGTGAAACAATAGAGAAAACTAATCTTGGATTGCTGACAAATAAATCTATGGTTAATATAGAATTACCACTAACACTTAACAAACTAATCAGCGGTCACCTTGTTTCTGGTCATATTGATACGGTAGTTGAAATAGTTTCTATCAAAACTGATGGGGAATGTTTGAACATAGTTATTCAAATGACAGAAGCTATGAGACCATTTATAGTACAAAAAGGATCAATAACGGTTGATGGCGTTAGTTTGACCGTAAATAAAATTACAGACTCAACTATTGATTTGATGATTATTCCTCACACATTCAAAAACACAACTATGAAGTATTACAAAGAAGGACAAACCGTAAATATTGAGTTAGACTATATTGCAAAATATATAGTTAATATGAGTAATATAAATGACAATTAATTCGACATCAGAAATAATTAATGCTCTCAAAAAAGGCGAGATGGTTATTATCATGGATGATGAAAATAGAGAAAATGAAGGTGATTTGGTTATAGCATCACAATTTGTGAAACCTAAAGATATAAATTTTATGGCATCTTATGCTAAAGGATTAATATGTTTGACGCTTACGACTGAAAAATGTAAAAAACTAGGGTTGCCTCTGATGAATAATTTAAATGATAGTCTAAAAAGTACAAACTTTACAATCTCAATCGATGCTGCAGATGGAATTACAACTGGAATATCCGCATCAGATAGAGCAAAAACGATCCGTAAAGCTGTTGAAAAAAAATGTAGACCAAGCGATTTGGTTCAACCTGGTCATATTTTTCCGCTTATGGCAAAAGATGGTGGTGTATTGATAAGAGCAGGTCATACCGAGGCTGGTTGTGATCTAGCTAAACTTGCTGGATTAGAACCTTCAGCTGTAATTGTTGAAATTTTAAATGAAGATGGTTCAATGGCTAGAAAGAAAGAGCTTCTTAAATTTTCACGTAATCATAAACTTAAAATAGGAACAATTGATGATTTAATCAAATATAAAATTGCAAATGAAAAAACAATTGAAAGAATACATGAGTGTGAAGTTAGTACCGAGTATGGAGATTTTAATAGTATCTATTATAAAGACGTGCTTACAAATCAAGTACATTTTGTAATGATCAAAAATAAAATAACTTCTAATAAACCGACTGTTGTAAGAGTTCACGTTCAAAATACTTTATTTGATACATTTAAAATTACATCGGATACTAGTTGGTCATTTGAAGATGCGTTGACTAAAATCTCTAAATCGTCACAAGGAGCATTTGTATTTATTTCCTCGCCACTAGATTCGTCACATATTGATCAAATAAGCGCTATAAAGAAAAAGAATCAATCAAGTAGCAAGTATGACTATAGAACAGTTGGCATAGGTGCTCAAATACTGAATGATATAGGAGTAAAAGAAATGATACTTTTGAGTAAACCTAAGGTCTATCATGGTATTAATGCCTTCGGTCTAAATGTAAAAAAATATTTACAAAAATGAAAAAAAATCAAATAAAGAGTAAATTGTTAATCAACAAAATTAAATCAACTGGAGAAAGTGATTTAAATAATTATTATAATACTAAAAAGCCTATTATTTTTATAATTAAGAGTCTTTATCATGGCGATATTACAGATAGCATTGCATTTGATTTTATAGACAATCTTCCAGATGAATATAAAAATAAAGTGATAGTATTTGAGGTTCCAGGTGCATTTGAAATACCATTAATTATTAAACAAACACTTGATAAGTATCGAAAAAAGAATAAAGAAATATATATACTTGCGCTTGGATGCGTTATTAAAGGCGAAACAAAACACGATGAATATATTTCATCTACAATAATTAATGCAATTAGAAATCTTAGTTTGGAATATAATACATTTATCATAAATGGAATACTTACTACACTTACAATAAAACAAGCAATTGAAAGGGCCGGCATAAAACAAAGAAAAGGAAAAGAATACGCAGAGGGATTATCGGTTATGTCACAATTAATCAATAAACTAAGATAATGTTGTGGCTAAAATAAAAAATAAAGAAAAGACTCTTGCTCGTGAATCATTTATCAAAATACTTTATCAACATATTTTGTCTAAAAATACTATAAATCAGGTCCGTAAGGATTTTATCGATAAGAGAGCATATGATGATGAATATTTAACTAATTTGTGTATTTTTTATGAAGATAATCATAGAGAAATAGAAAAAATACTGAGAGATATCATTAAATCTCCAGTAAATTCATTAACAATTATCGATCGATGCATACTATCACTCTCACTTATTGAATTTATTTACATAGATGATTTATCTAAAAATATAATCATCAATGAGGCGATACTATTAGCAAAGAAATATTCATCAGAAGATTCATATAAATTCATTAACAAAATTTTAGATAGAGTTGAATAAATGAAAATAAAAAATGAATCTGATTTAATTGATCATATTATAAAGAAGACTCAGATATCATCGAATGATGTTATTAAATCAATTGGAGATGATTGTGCTGTAGTAAAATCAGGTAATAAGTATCTTGTTATGACAACAGATACATCATTAGAAGGTCCACATTTTACAAGAGACTATACGCCTGAAGAAATTGGGTATAAAGCTCTTGCAACTAATCTAAGTGACATCGCAGCCATGGGGGGAATACCTAAATATATCCTTATGGCAATAACTTTACCAAAACTTGATACTTATTGGATTAAGGGTTTTTATAAAGGAATTAATACACTCATAAAGAAGTATAATTTGTCATTAATAGGAGGAGACACCAATAAAGGTAAGCTAAGTATCACTATACAAGTTATAGGGGAATGTAAAAAAAATATAATGTATAGATCTGATGCGAAATTAAACGATGATATTTATATAAGCGGGAGAATAGGACTCGCTAGAACTGCTTTAATGATAAAAAAAATGAAAAATAGGGATGATTTAAAATATTTTAAAAAATATCTTCATAGACCAGTTCCACGTATTGAGCTAGGAAAAGAATTATGTAAAATTGCAAATGCATGTATAGATTTATCAGATGGCCTATCGAAAGATTTGAGATTAATATGCAAAGCTAGTAAAGTAGGAGCAAACGTTGATTTAGACAAACTTCCTATATTGAAACGCTTATATTCCGTTATACCAAAAAAGAGAATTTATGAGGCTATTATTGGTGGCGGAGAAGACTATGAATTATGTTTTACAATAAACAAGCGCTACAGAGATAAACTCAAAGAAATATCTCATAAATTTAATATACCTTTAACTCGTATTGGCTCAATTACCTCAGGTGAAATAAATTATTATTCAAAAAATAGTCCAATAAAACTTAACATAACTGGCTTTGATCATTTTTGCAAATAACCTACGGTATGTTTACACCCAGCCTGTTTAAATAATTTCTCAACTTTATTAGCGGAAGCCCAATAATTGATGTTGGATCTGCGCCTGAAGTCTTTTCTATCAATGATATTGCAAGACCCTCTATTTTAATACTTGCTGCACAATTAAGAATATCCTCTTTGTTTATATAAGAGTGAATTTCATCTATACTTAACTTTCTCATTTTTACATTATAATTAGTTAAGCTTAGATATTTTTTGTGGGCTGATGTGTCAATGACACATAATCCCGTTTTAAAAACAATATTTTTGTTGGAGATAGCCTGTAATTGCTGAATCGCTACACTTTTTGTAAGTGGTTTGCCATAAACTTTATTACCTAGAACAGCAATCTCATCAGATCCGATAACAATAGAATCCCTCTCATTCTTTGCTATCTTTAAAGCTTTTTCATATGATAATCTTCTTACAAATTCATCAACATTTTCGTTTTTTCTTCTACTTTCATCAATGTCGGGTGATTTAGTAGTAAATTTGATTTTAAGTTGATTTAGTAATTTTTTACGATGTTTAGAGCTTGATGCTAAGATGATTTTTCTCATTGGAATATTTTACTACTTTTTTGTAACGATACTACCAAATTCTGTTGTCATCACGATTATTTGACTATTCTTCACTATATTTATAAAAAAACATATATATAAATTGCCTCATCATGTTTTTTTGCTTAGAATACCTAAAGATTATATACTGATAGTATAATTTGGATAAAAATCATGGCAGTTCAGAAAAGTAAAAAATCAAGATCAAGAAGAGACATGAGACGATCTCATGATAACCTAGACGGGCCAAGCTGTTCGGCGGATAGCACAACAGGAACAAAACATCTCAGGCATCATATTAGCAAAGATGGATTTTATAAAGGTAAAGAGATTTTCAAGCCTAAAGTAAAAAAAGATAAGCAGGAAGAGCAACAACAATAATATATCCATATCATCAGTATGCAAAAGACTATAACAATAGCGTTAGATATGATGAGTGGGGATCATGGTTTAGAATCATCTGTACCTGCTGCCCTGAAAAGTCTAAGTAAACATCAGGAGTTAAATCTGATTCTTGTTGGTGATAAAGATAAAATTTCAAAAATTTTAAAAGATTCTGATATAAAAAAGTATTCTGATAGATTAAGAATTAATCATACTGATGAATTTATTCGTATGGATGATGAAGTTTTGAATGCAATTCGATATAAAAAAAATTCTTCTATGAGATTATCTATAAATTTAGTAAAAGATACAACTGCACATGCCTGTGTAAGTGCTGGGAATACTGGAGCACTAATGGCATTATCTAAGATTATTTTAAAGACCATGGACGGAATAGATCGGCCGGCGATTTGTACAGCTTTGCCAACGAAAAATGATCTAATGCATATGTTAGATTTAGGAGCAAATATTGAGTGTAGTGAAAAACACCTATTTCAATTTGCTATTATGGGATCCGCTTTAGTCCAATCTCTTGAGATAAATGATAGGCCAAAAATTGGACTACTTAATATTGGTTCTGAAGAATTTAAGGGTAATGAAATTATTAGAAATGCATCGAACCTAATCGATAATTCGCCGCTTAATTATTGTGGTTACGTAGAAGGCGATGATATATTTAGCGGGAACTATGATGTAGTAGTTACTGATGGTTTTGCTGGTAATATTGCTCTTAAAAGTATCGAGGGTGTTGCAAACGTAATTAAACATTTTATTAAAGGAGAGTTCAGTCGTAATATACTTACAAAATTGTCTGCTTTGATATGCTATCCAGTGATGAAAGCTGTTAAAAAGAAGGTAGATCCTAGAAGATATAATGGCGCAAGCCTCCTTGGCCTGAATGGAATAGTTGTAAAAAGTCATGGCGGTGCAGATTCATTTGCATTTCATAGGGCGATTGAGACTGCTTATTATGAAGCACGTAATAATATTCAAGAAAAAATTAGATCATATATAGAGAGTAAAATAAATAATGACTGATTTATATTCTAAGATAGTATCTACTGGAAGTTATCTTCCTCAAAAGATCTATACAAATCATGATATTGAAAAACTTGTGGATACATCTCATGATTGGATAGTTGAAAGAACAGGAATAATTAGTAGACACATTGCCGATGAAAATGAGTCCAGCGTTGATATGGCATACGAGGCATCTTGTAAAGCTCTAGAGAGGTCTAATCTTAAAAATAACGATATTGATTTAATAGTGGTCGCAACAACCACTCCGGAAAGAAAATTTCCAAGTACCGCTGTTCTTCTACAAAGCTTATTAAATAATAATAAAGCCTCTGCATTTGATGTGAACGCAGCTTGTACAGGATTTATATATGCATTAGATATAGCGGATAAATATATAAAGGGTGGTTTTGCTAAAAATGTTTTAGTAGTAGGAACAGAAAAAATAACATCATTAATAGACTGGAGCGATCGTAATACTTGTGTGCTTTTTGGAGACGGTGCCGGAGCTGTTATACTAACAGCCTCTCAAACTCCTGGGTTAATATCTAATACTATTGGGTCAGACGGATCCTACAAGGATTTATTGACAGTAAATACTGACACTGAGGTAATTGAAATGAGAGGTAATGATGTTTTTAAAATTGCAGTTAATACTATGGGTAAATTAGCAAAAAAAACATTGGAAAATAGCGATTATAGTGTGAATAATATCGATTGGCTTATACCACACCAAGCAAACAGTAGAATCATTAAGGCAGTCGCTAAAAAAATTAATCTCTCTGAAGATAAAATAATCATGACAGTCGATAAACATGGTAATACATCAGCAGCCTCAATTCCTTTGGCTTTAGATTATGGAGTCAATACCGGCATGGTTAAAAAAGATCATTTGATTATTTTTGAAGCTTTTGGAGCTGGATTCACTTGGGGTTCAACATTATTAAAGTTTTGAAATGTCTGATAATCTTATCAACTGTAATAAATGCAAGAGGATTAAAAATAATTTTAATGAATTAAGAAAATTATATCCCAATTATCATAACAAGCCAGTCAGTGGCAGAGGTAATATCGAATCTGAATTATGTATATTAGGATTAGCCCCAGGTCTACATGGCGCTAATAAATATGGCAAAACTTTTACTGGAGATTTTTGTAGCCAAATACTTCATTCATCTCTTCTAAAAAATAATCTATATGATGATAAGTCACGCGAAAGATTCTATATCACTAATGTTTTAAAATGTTTGCCGCCAAAGAATAAACCACTTAATATTGAGCTTTATACTTGTCAAAACTATCTAAAAAATGAAATTTTAGCTATGCATAATCTAAAAACTATACTTGTATTTGGTAAAATTGCACATTTGTCTTTAATGAGAATATTTAGAAAAAAACTAACTGATTATCCTTTTATACATGGCCGTGAATATTTAATAGATAAGGTGAAAATTATTAATTCATATCATTGTAGCCAGATAAATATTCACACAAAAAGACTTACTACTAGAATGCTTGATGCTGTAATAAAAAAATCATTGGTCAATATCCATGTCGATTAACACTATAATTAAAAATCTACCAGAAAAAT
>CEOJ01049290.1_pt1 | contig 16328 bp, 15 predicted proteins | sample 530281 | NCBI WGS metagenome assembly CEOJ01 (sample SAMEA2619879, study PRJEB7988) | marine metagenome | isolation source: saline water (ENVO:00002010), including | reverse complement strand
GTACTTAGAATATTCCCTAATAATATTTTCGGGGCATTTGTTGAAAATAATATGCTAGGAATTGTATTTATTAGCATATTATTTGGCATTGCTTTAAATCTTACAGATGATTTAACCAATGGGCTTTCAAAGACTTTTGAAAGATTCAACCTTGTATTTCTAAAGATAGTTCTTTTAATCATGAGCTTTGCACCAATTGGTGTTTTTTGCCTCATGGGGAGCTATGTTATGGCAAAAGGTTTAAATATATTTGGTGATCTAGCCCAATATGTAATATTACTAATCTTCGTTTTAGCCTTTCATTTGGCTTTTACCTATTCATTGATCCTCAAGATTTTTGCAAATTTAAATCCATTAATTTTCTTTAAAAAGATGAGAAATGTTGCTTTATTTGCTTTTTCAACTTCATCGAGTGCTGCTACTATACCAGTCACTTTAAAAACAGTAACAGATGATTTAGGTGTAAAAAAAGATGTTTCATCTTTTGTTATTCCAGTTGGAGCAACAATCAATATGGATGGTACGGCAATTATGCAAGGTTTGGCCACTATGTTTATAGCTAGCACTGTTGGTGTTGATCTGACATTCATCCAATACATGCAAATCGTTTTATTAGCGATAGTAACTTCAATAGGAACAGCAGCAGTTCCATCAGCAGGCACAGTCACATTAGCTTTAATTCTTGGATCTCTTGGATTGCCATTAGATGCAATTGGCTTAATACTAGCTGTAGATAGAATTTTAGACATGATGAGAACGTCAGTTAATGTTTGCGGAGATGCAGCTGTGTCATGTATAGTAGCTAAATCCGAAAACGAATTAGACGAACAAGTATTTAATAAGTAGGAATAATATGGAAATTTTTGAAACTTTTATTATTGGTGATATGACTCCATGGGGACCTGTTGCAACAGGCTTAATAGGTCTAGTTTTTGCATTTGTTCTGTATGGATTAATTATGAAGTATCCAGCAGGGAAAGATTCTGTAGTTAAAATTGGCGATCAAATACATTTAGGTGCTAGGGTCTTCATGTTTACTGAATATAAAATTTTGACACCAGTAGTTATAGCATTAGTCGTAGCTTGTGGGTTTTCTCCGCTTGGTTGGAATACTGCTTTAGCCATAGCAGTGGGAGCACTATCTTCAGCAATTGCAGGGTTTATAGGAATGTATTCAGCTACAAAGGCTAATGTTAGAACTGCAACAGCAGCAGAAAACTCTGGACAAGAACAAGCGTTATCAATTTCTTTTTTCGGTGGATCAATCATGGGGCTTTGCGTAGCATCTATGGGTTTAGTCGGCCTAGGAGGCCTTTTCTACTATTTTGCTGATGTATATCAAATATATAATTCTAGTTCTAGTGATGCTGAAGGGCTTGCAAAAGCAATAGAAGGTTTTGGAGTTGGAGCATCTGCAGTAGCATTATTCTCAAGAGTAGGCGGTGGCATTTATACAAAGAGTGCTGACGTTGGAGCTGATTTAGTAGGAAAAATAGAAGCAGGCATACCCGAAGATGATCCAAGAAACCCAGGGGTTATTGCTGATAATGTTGGGGATAACGTAGGAGACATTGCTGGTATGGGTTCAGATATATTTGAATCCTATTGTGGAGCAATGATTGCATCAATAGCTATTGCTGCAACAATGAATAGTGCTGATTTGATGTTTCTACCTTTATGGCTTGCAGCTTCAGGATTATTCTGTTCGCTGCTTGGTATAGGTATTGTTAGAACCCAAGTTTCTAGATCACCAGCAGTAGCATTAAGATGGGGCACTTTCTTGTCACCAGTTTTATTTTTACTCTTTGCTGGTTTAAGTGTTTATTACTCACCAAACATAGAAATGAAATATTTTTATTCAGTTTTAACTGGTGCTATTGGCGGCATTTTAATTGGGCTAATAACAGAATATTACACGGGTGGAGATACTGAGAATTCACCAGTCGGCAAAATAGCTAAGTCAGGAGAAACAGGCCCTGCTACAGTAATGATTTCAGGTTTGAGTGTAGGTATGCAATCTGTTGTATTACCATTATTCGTTATTGCAGGTATTGTAGGCCTATCAACACATTTTTCAGGACTTTATGGGGTAGGAATAGCAGCAGTAGGGATGCTATCCACTGTGGGCATCACCATGGCTATAGATGCATATGGTCCGGTAGCAGATAATGCAGGTGGAATTGCAGAAATGAGTGGAATGAAAAGCGAAGTAAGAGAGATTACAGATTCACTTGATGAATTAGGAAACACTACAGCAGCAATTGGAAAAGGTTTTGCTATTGGAGCAGCAGCTCTTGCAGCGCTAGCAATTATTGCTGCTTATATGCTTGCAGCAAAAGTTGATGCACTGTCTTTAGATGATCCACAAGTTTTAATGGGCATGTTCATAGGAGGCTCGATTCCATTTTTAGTCTCATCAATAACTATGACTGCAGTAGGTGATGCAGCTTTTGAAATGATTGAAGAAATTAGAAGACAATTTAGAGAAATTCCAGGTCTGCTTGAAGGAAAGGCTGAACCGGACAATGCAAAGTGTGTAGATATCGCAACAAAAGCAGCTCTAAATAAGATGTTGCTACCAGGAGCAATTGCTATTGGTTCGCCAGTAGCTGTAGGCTTTGCTCTAGGTCCAGTTGTTTTAGGGGGGATGCTTGCAGGAGCTTTATTAGGTTGTGTTTTGATGGCCTTAATGATGGCTAATGCTGGCGGTGCTTGGGATAATGCCAAGAAGTTTGTTGAGAAAGGTAACTTTGGTGGTAAAGGTACAGATACTCATGCCGCTACAGTAGTTGGTGATACGGTAGGAGATCCATTCAAAGACACTTCAGGACCTTCTATGAATATTCTTATCAATGTGATGGCTATTGTGAGTCTTGTAATAGCTCCTCTTCTATAAACTTACTCTAGAATTATAAGGGACTGCTTGAGATGGCAGTCCTTTTTTTTATATAGTAAATAAGATGAGAATATTTTTATTATTATTTTTTAGCTTCTTTACACAAGCAGACATGGATTATATTTGTGATGTTACTTTATATGGCAGGGATGATAGTTCTGAACAAGTTTTAAAACAAATTAAAGGACTAGATTGTGAAAGAAATAATATTTTGAGCATTCGCCTTGATTTAGCAGTAAGCATGTCTTCAGATAAAATTGATCTTTTTGCTGGGCAGTTTTGTAGATTTGATAGACAAATTTTAACAACTAAATCTACGCTCTCTTGTGTTTTATACAGTCCAAATGGTAGAGAATTTTATTAAAACAAAAAGCTAATAAATAGAGTTCCTGTTATAAACATATATACTTTAGTTGGAGAAAACTTATGAAAAATTTCCTCATTATTTTAAGTCTAATGATCATCGTAGGCTGTTCTTCTGCTCAAAAAGCATCTGAAGTTAATTCTACGAGAGTTTCTATTGCACCATATTTACAAATGGACTGTAAATCACTTGCAACTGAACAAACAAGCCTTGTTCGAGAAGCCGAAATTCTTGGAGCGTTAGTTGATCAAGAATATAGTTCAGATAAAAATGCAGAACTAGTGGCTTGGGTTCTTTTTACACCAGCACTACTGTTGATGGATGGTAATGCTGAATCTGCTGCAGAACTTGCCAGCATTAAAGGACAATTAGAAGCTGTTCAGGAAGCACAAAAAATTAACAGCTGTATTTTATAATTTTCTAATACGAAAGCTTAAGTAATTTAAACATCTGATAGTTCAAGATGGGCAGGAAACCATCTTTCTACTATTTTTTTTTGTTGCTCCATTGGCATCTTAATAACTTCATTAGCTATTTTGTCTGCTTTTTCTTGAAGTTCTTTATTGGCAAGTAGATCAAAGAAAGTAAAGCTTGGTAATCCTGTTTGTGATAATCCAAGAATATCTCCTGGACCTCTTAATTTAAGATCCTCTTCAGCAATGATGAAACCATCGGATGTTTCTGAAATAATCTTTAATCTTTGTTCAGCCAATTCAGTTAAATTATCGCTATGCATTAAAATACAAAAGCTATCTTTTGCACCTCGTCCCACTCGACCCCTTAACTGATGTAATTGAGCCAAACCAAATCTCTCAGCATTTTCAATTACTATAATGTTTGCATCTGGAACATCTATACCAACTTCAATTACAGTTGTTGCCAATAAAATTTTTGTTTTTTTACTTTTAAAATCTTCGAGTATCTTCTGCTTACTACTATCTTTCATTTTTCCATGAATAATTTCATAGTCATTATCATTAAATTCTTTACTAAGGATTTTTTTTAAATCTTCTATACCAATTAATTCACTCTCACTCTCATCAATCAGTGGACATACCCAGTAAACTTGAGAATTTTTACTAATAGCACTTTTTATTCTATTGATTAGAGCATCTCTTCTATTATTTGGTAGCGCACTAGTAACAATTGGTATTCTATTTGGCGGTAAAGATCGGATTGTTGAAACATCTAAACCTGACAAAACAGTCATTGCCATAGTTCTTGGAATAGGAGTGGCAGAAAGCAATAATTGGTGAGGATACTCATCAGCTTTTTCCTTTAGCTTTAACCTTTGGCTAACACCAAATCTATGTTGTTCATCATAAATTACTAAAGATAAATTCTCGTAAGAAACATCATCTTGAAAAACTGCATGAGTGCCTATTATTATTTTAGCTTTACCATTCAAAATTCTTTCATATTTGATTTTTCTATCTTTGGCTGAAATTTTTGATGTAAGTATCTCAACTTGAGTGTTGTCACCAAACCAATTAACAAAATTTTGATAGTGTTGATTAGCCAAAATCGTTGTAGGAGCAAGAACAGCTACTTGTTTATTAGCTTCCACTACTTTAGCGGCTATTAATGCGGCTACAATAGTTTTACCAGAACCTACATCACCTTGTAGAAGTCTAAGCATTGGGGATCCAAGTGCTAAATCTTTAGAGATCTCATTGTATGCATTTTTTTGATCATCTGTTAGTTCAAATGGAAGGCTATTAAGTATTTTTTTAGCTAATGAGTTATTTTCAAAAATATTAGCAACTCTATTTTTATTCTGTTCTTTTATAGAAAGATAGCTAATTTTATTAGCTATAATTTCTTCTAAACCAATCCTTTTTCTCGCAGCTGATTCTCCACCTATTAGGTAATCATTAATATTATTGTTAGGGCTAGGATTATGTATATCAATAATAGATTTATTAAGACTATCTAATTCATTACTTGGCAAATAATCTGGAATCTGTATTTTATCTTCTTCTATTAAATTAACGGCTTCTTGCACTATTTTTCGAATTTTCTGATGTGTTATTCCTTTAGTAAGAGAATATCTTGGCAATATCTGAGGTTTAAAATCATTATTTGTAACAACCTCATATTCAGGATGGACAGTTTCTAAACCATATCTACCTAATCTTCCTGTGCCAGAAATTTGCAATTCAACCCCTTCCTTAAAAATATTTCTCAAACCAGGGAAGTAGTAAAAGAATCTAATATAAATATGACCAGTACTATCCTTCAATTTAACTAATAACATTTTTCTTGGTACAAAGGTCTGGGAAACTTTTTCAACAGATCCACGAATAACAAAATCTTCTTCAGGAATAAGATCTGCTATTTGTTTTAGTTTTGTTCTATCTTGGTAGCCTATTGGAAAATGAAACAATAAATCTTCTACTGTTTTAATGCCTAGTCTAAGAAAGGATTGAGATAACTTTTCTCCCACACCCTTTATTGTTGTGACTAATAATGATGAGGCATCAATCTTTTGATCTGAGGACATATATATTTATTATATATATCTCTGATTTTAATTTTGGAGGAGTTTAAATTTTTTTATGCGCAGTATGACAGGCTTTAGTGAATCTACACTAATTAAAGATGAAGTTGAATTTAAATGTATCTCAAAATCACTCAATAGCAGATTTCTGGAAATAAATGTAAAGCTTCCTGTTAACCTCAAAAGTCATGAAGGTTGGATTAGAGAATATATCAAAAAAAACTTCACTAGAGGAAAGATCGATATAGATGTATTTTTTACGTCTCCACCTAAGGAGCAGTTAAAGATATCTGATAGTTTTCTTAAGCTTGTTAAAGAAAATGAATCAAGAGTAAAAAAACATGGATTTGATATTGCATCCTCTACATATTCAGAACTCTTAAAGATTAGAGACTCAATACAAAAAGATTACGTGCTGAAGGATTCATCTTTAAGAGATTTAGTTAAAAGATCATTAGTTAGGTTAAGAAAAACAAGAGAGACAGAGGGTAAAGCAACAAAAGCAGACTTAGAAAGGCTTGTTGCCAGCATGAGCAAATCAATAAAATCTATAAAAAAAATGGAAAAAACTAATTCAAAACAGATTCACAATAAGCTAAAAAGATTTAATTTAGCACTTGATATAGAAAAAAAAGATATTAACTTTTCTGAAGCATTCGCAGCATTAAATAAAGGTGATATAAATGAAGAGGTAGTGAGATTTATTTCACATCTTGATCTTGTTACAAAATTGATAAGGTCAAATAAAGCAATTGGAAAAAAACTAGACTTTTATACACAAGAGATGCAAAGAGAAACAAATACTATTAGTTCGAAAGCATTGATTGCTGAAATTAAGAACGAATCAGTAGAATTAAAGGGAATGATTGAAATGGTTAAGGAGCATGCACAGAATGTCGAATAGTTTAGCTAAAAACTTATTCATTGTTACTGCTCCATCTGGCGCAGGCAAAACTACACTAATTAAGAATATTCTTGAATTTGCTAAAACTAATAATGAAAAGGTCTTTATGTCTATTTCACACACAACACGCACACCAAGAGTTGGAGAACTGGATGGGATCGACTATCTGTTCATTAATGAAACTGAATTTAAATCTAACGTAGAGCAAGGCATATATGTTGAACATGCATTAGTGCATGGGAATTTATATGGAACACCAAAAATAGCAATAGATGAACATTTAGAAAATGACTATAAAGTATTATTGGAAATTGATTGGCAAGGTGCAATTGAAATTTTAAAGGCTTATCCAGATGCTCAAAGTATTTTTATATCTCCGCCTTCAGTTGAAGAATTACATAAAAGATTAAAGGATAGAGGCTTAGATTCTGATGAGGTTATAGCAAAAAGGATTGAAGGAGCAAAACTGGAGATGGAAAAATCTTGTGAATTTAAATATCAAATTATTAACAATTCACTTGAAACAGCACTCAAAAACCTTTTAAATATCATCTTCAGAGAAAAGCATGGCTAGAATAACAGTAGAAGATTGTCTTGATAAGGTTGAAAGTAGATTCGACCTTGTACTTAAAGCAGCAGATAGAGCACGAGATTTAATATCGACCAGTGCTGAGCCTTTGATTGAAACTGAAAATGATAAACCTACTATAATCGCATTGCGAGAAATAGCTGAAGGTGTTCTAGATGAGGATTATGTGCCTCCTTCTAGCAAAGAAGAAGATGACACTGATGAAGTTTTTCTTGATAATGAAGATGAGGGGTAGTTTATTTTTTGTTTGACTCATTAAATATATTTAAAAAACCAGAAAACTCACAACTTACTGATACTTTAGATAAGTTGTCCAAAGACTATTTAAGTTCATCTGCAAGTGAAAAAATAAAAAAAGCAATAAATTTTGCTGATAAAGCTCACGAAGGCCAATTTCGCAAAAGTGGTGAACCTTTTATTACCCATCCCATAAATGTTGGAATGATTTTAGCTTCTTTAAAAATGGATGCAGATACAGTGATAGCTGGTTTGCTTCATGATGTTGTAGAAGATTGTGATATTCCGCTTGATGATGTTAAAAAGAAATTTGGTAATAATGTGAGCCAATTAGTAGATGGTGTAACTAAATTACTTCAATTAGATGAAAAAATGAAAGACCAAAGCCAAGCTGAACATTTTCAGAAGATGGCTCTAGCTACTGCAGAAGACGTAAGAGTAGTGATAATTAAGTTAGCAGATCGACTGCATAACCTAAAAACAATTGAACATTTACCTCGCCATAAACAAGTAAAAAAATGTAAAGAGACTTTTGACTTATATGCTCCTCTAGCCCATCAAATTGGTATGCATAAAATGGCAACTGAACTTGAAGACTGTTCATTTAAAACTTTACATCCAATAAGATATAAATTGATTCAAGATGCTCTTGAAAAAAATAATTTAAATAAAAAAACATTAATCTCTAGAGTAAAGAAATCTTTAAATGCAAAATTTAAGAACAATGACATAAAAGCAAAAATCACTGGCAGAGAAAAGCGTGTATTTAGTATTTACCAAAAGATTAAAAAGAAAAAATTCTCATTTGCTGATGTCTATGATGTTTTTGCGTTTAGAGTTTTGGTAAATAATGGAGAAGATTGTTACAAAGCTTTAGGACTAATACATAATATCTTCACACCTCTTACTGGAAGATTTAAGGATTACATAGCAGTTCCTAAAATGAATGGTTATCAAGCGCTCCATACTGTAGTTATGACCTTTGATGGCGTGCCAATGGAAGTGCAAATACAAACATCAGCAATGGAAACGTTTGCAAATTATGGAATCGCTTCACATGGACTTTACAAAACAAAAGTAAGCGATAGTTTAATTCAATCTAAATCAAGGCAGCTAGTCCAAAGACTTGTTGATACAAATAATAGGTCATCATCATCAATTGAATTTATGGAAAGTCTTAAAACTGATTTGAAAGGTAAGGAGGTTTATGTTTTTGCACCAAATGGGCGAATTTTTTCTCTTAAGAGAGGATCAACACCAATTGACTATGCATATGCAATACATACTTCTTTAGGAAATTATTGTTTGTCGTGTGAAGTGGACAAAAAAATGGTGCCTTTATCAACAAGCTTACAAAGTGGACAAACAGTGGAAATAATAAAAAGTAAAAAGAAAACTGTTAATCCAGCTTGGTTAAATTTTGTTGTTTCATCAAGAGCAATCATAGAGATTAAGAAAGAACTAAAAAAGATGAAAATAAGTGACGCAAGAATTCTTGGGAAAGATTTGCTAGAGGATTCTCTACAGGAATCAGGTATTGAATTAAGAGAATATCCAGCAGAAAAACTTAAAAGTGTTTTTGATGTGCTTGGGGTAAGGTCCTTAAATCAATTATTAGTTGATATAGGCTCAGGAAGAAGAACAAGCAATATCGTTTCTCAAAGCTTTACAGAAAGTTTATTTAATAAAAAGAATGATTCTTTCTCTCAACTTAAGATTGGCTCATCAAAAAAATATGGAGCAATAAAATTTCCAGAATGTTGCTATCCAATATCAGGAGATCCCTGTTTAGCTGTTCATAATGAATCTGGTATCACCATACATAGAAATGAGTGTCAAAATTTAAAAAACTTTCTTAATAAGCCTGGAAAATGCTCTGATGTATTATGGGAAAAATCGGATGACTCTGAATTTTTGACTTCTTTGATTTTAACACTCAAGAATGAGCCTGGAGCTTTAGCAGATATATCAAAGATTATTTCAAAAAATGACTCGAATATTCAAGCTGTAGAAACAAAAACGCTTGATGAAAACTTTACTGAGTTAACAGCTAAACTAATAGTCAAAAACATTGAACATTTAGAGTTGATTAAATCACAACTAAAAAATAATAAAACAGTAACTAATATTGTGAGACAGCAGACATGAATAAAATATCAACAGTAAATAAGTTAGATAAAGAGTTTCTAGAATCTTTATTTGATTCTACTTTAGATATCAAAAATTCTTGGCCAAACATAGAACAGATTGGCAATGGAAAAACAGTTTGTTTGTTATTTTGGGAGCCAAGCACAAGGACTAAACTATCTTTCGAGCATGCAGCAAAGTCCTTGGGTTTTAAAGTAATTGATTTTTCTCCTTCAAGCTCTTCTATTGCAAAAGGAGAAACTCTTGAAGACACTATCAAAACCTTATTAGCTTTAAAGGTTGATGGATTTATTATTAGGCATCCAGAGGATAAGATTTCATTAAAAATACAAGACTTGTTGCCTGAAGAAATATTTTTTATTAATGCTGGTGATGGAAGCTATGCTCATCCATCTCAAGCGTTACTTGATGTTTTTACTATGAGAGAAAAATGTGAGGACTTAAGTGAATTAAAAGTTGCAGCTATTGGTGACATCAAACATTGTAGAATCATTGCTTCCCAAGTAGAGCTTTTAAATAAGCTTGGGTGTAATGATATTAAATTTTATGGGCCAAAAGATCTTTTAGATAATAATTTAACACCTTGCTCTAGTGAAATTACAGATGGTTGTTTAGATGATAGAGATATTCTTTATATTATTAGAGTTAAACATGAAAGATTAAAAGAAAATGAATCTATAGATATGGATGACTTTAAATCTAGATATCAAGTTAATGAATCTTTTTTAGAAAAAACAAAATTTAAAGGTTCAATCATGCATCCAGGACCAATTAATATTGATTTAGAAATATCTCAGAATGTTGCAATATCAGAAAAATCACTTATTTTGACTCAAGTAGAAAATGGTCTATACACTCGTGCTGCATTACTGCAGCTCATAACTTAGAAATAGTTCTAAAGATTTTCAGCTATAAATTCATTAATTAGAACTGCCAATTCAGGGCCTGCATCTTCTTGAATGAAGTGTCCTGCATTTTTTATGTCTTCAGCCACTATTGGATTTGGAATTCTATCTACAAGTTCTGCTTTCAAACTATATGTAACTCTTTCATTCTCACCAAATGCTATTAAAAATGGCTTATTCCAATTTTCAAATATATTTTTCATATATTTTTCATTATTACTTAACTCATCAACAGCGAATGAGGCAAAAGTATTTGCACCTGCTTTATATTCTGAAGATGGATATGGTGCTTCATAAGCTTTCTTTTCTGATTCAGTCATATTTTTAAGTCCCCCTAAATTTTCCATTACTGCCACAATATCCAGATCTTCTGCATAGTAACTATGAGCAATCCATTTAGAAAATGTTGTTATTCGATCAAAAGTAGATGGTTCTTCAATCTTTGATGATTTTTGTAGCTCTTTGATTAGCTCTTCTAAGGACACGGGTTTATTCCACCACACAAAAAAATTCATGATATTTCTTGTAAACCAAGCTTGTGGGTTTGGCATTGCAGGCAACCCACCATTGGACATAACTACAGCAGAAAACTTCTCAGGCATCTCAGCTACAACTCTCATACCAATTGGACCTCCCCAATCTTGCCCCATAATTACTATGTTAGATAAATCAAGTCTATGTATCAGTTCTTTCATAAAATGAACATGAACAATATAACTGTATTCATTTTTATCCATATACTTATCCGATTTACCGAATCCCACCATATCTGGAACAATGACTCTATGCCCTTCTTCAACAAAGATTGGTATCATTTTTCTATACAAGTAACTCCAAGTAGGTAATCCATGCAACAAAAAAATTGGATTTGCATCTTCTGGACCTTCATCAAGGTAGTGAATCCTAATTCCATCAATCATCATATAGTTAGGTTCAAATGGGTAGTTTTCTAAATCTTCAAAATTTGAGTCTGGTGTCCTCAATATTCCAGGAGAGACTTCATTTAGATCATAATTTGATACAGTTTTTTCTTCTAAATTAGAGCTATCATTACAGCCATATAGGACCAAGCTTAGAATTATAAAAAGCACTTTTTGTTTATTCATTCACTCCCCAAATTAATAACTATTTTTGAACCATAGATAATTTCATCAAGATAGGTTGAATTTAACATTTCAGCAGTTAAGTTAACCTTAAACCTGTTCTTACTGACATCTTTTATATTTATAGAGTGACCACTGATTAAAACTTCTTCATTTTCAACAAGTAGATTAGAAAGGCTTTCACTAATTTCGATTAAAATATCTTTTGAATCTCTTAAAATTACGACTTCTTTAACTAAGCCTTCTATCTTAGCCATCATTTCCTCTAAATTTTGACCTATAGTTTTTAATACGATCAAGATCTTCTAAACTGATGAGTTTTTTAGCACTTAATAATCCATCTAATGAAATAATCTCATAGATATTAATACCATCTTTTTTTAACTCTGCAGAGGCCATTAAATCTGAATTTGTACCTTTCTCTTGTCTATCTAAAGCTACAAGTGCTCCAGCAATTTGTACATCATAGATAGTTAAAATATTTAGAGCCTCCCTAATTGCCATGCCTGAAGAAATCACATCATCAACAATAAGGACTTTACCTTTTGGCTTTGCCCCAATAATAGAACCTCCTTCCCCATGATCCTTAGCTTCCTTGCGGTTAAAACATACAGGTTTTTTTAATTTTGTTGCCAATAAGGATCCAAGAAATATTCCTTTGTAGGCTGGACCAAAAATCATATCGAAATTAATACCAGAATCTTTAATTTTTTCTGCCATAATTTCAGCCAACTCTTCTAAGTTACCATTTTGAAGAAAAGAGGCAGAATTAAAAAAATAAGGACTATTTCTACCAGATTTTAAAGTGAAATTCCCAAGCTTGAATGCTCCTGATTCTATAGCTAAGTTTAAGAATTTTTCTTGATAATCTTTCACTCGTTTTTAATTACTTCTTTCTGTAGTAAAAATAGATCTTTAAGACCACTTTCTGCTAAATCAACTAGGTCTTTGAACTGTTCTTTGCTAAATGCTTTTTCTTCACCTGTCCCCTGCACTTCTATTAGTTCAAGCATTTCATTCATCACAATATTAACGTCACATTGAGCGCTGCTGTCTTCTTCATAATCAAGATCTAAAAGAAGTTCATCTTCACAAATTCCAACACTTATAGCCGCAACAAGATTATTAATTGCATTTTCTTTTTTGATTCTTTTAAGAGCTTTATGAAGTGCTACAGTTGCACCTGTTATGGATGCGGTTCTAGTTCCTCCATCAGCCTGAATAACATCACAATCAACTGTAATCGTATAGCCCATAAGTTTTTCAAGATCTACAGCTTGGCGCAATGATCTGCCTATTAATCGTTGTATTTCCATTGTTCTTCCGGATTGTTTTCCTCTATTTGCCTCCCTGTTCATTCTTTCATTTGTAGATCTAGGAAGCATTCCATATTCTGCTGTCACCCAACCTCTTTTATCATTTTGCATCCATCGAGGCGTAGCTTTTTCAACAGTGGCATTACAGATTACATGAGTATTACCAAATTTTACCAATGCTGAGCCCTCAGCATGAATATTAAAATCTGGGATTATGCTTACATCTCTTAATTGGTTATTTCTACGTTTATCTTTTCTTTGCATAGGAAGATTTGTTGTTTACTATTATACATTCAAGGGGTAAATAGATGATAAGAAAATTAATTGTTATATTGCTAGCCTTCGTGCTTTATGGATGCAGCGATGATGGTATGTCTAATTCTCAACCGGAAGGTTCGGTAACGAATTACGAAGAAGATTTACATGGAACTTATGCTTCAACATATGTTCCCCTAAGTTCTGAAAACATAGTTATTAGAAATGCTACGGTATTTGATGGTAATGGAAATAAATTTAATAATTATGATTTACATTTTTCTAATGGAGAGATTCAAGCTTTAGGGTCTAAGCTAATTGTTGAAAATGCAGTAGAAATTGATGGAACTGGAAAATTTGTCACACCAGGGATTATAGATAATCATTCTCATATGGGTGTATATCCAGCACCTGGAGTTAGGACTAGTAGTGATGGCAATGAAGCCACAAATCCAGTAACCGCAGAGGTTTGGGCTGAGCATAGTGTTTGGTCTCAGGACCCACAATATAAACTTGCTCTAGCTGGAGGAGTGACCACTTTTCATGTTTTACCAGGCTCTGCAAATTTATTTGGCGGCAGGGGCGTAACATTAAAAAATGTATCAGCAAATACAGTCCCAGATATGAAATTTCCAAATGCACCACATTCATTAAAAATGGCATGTGGAGAAAATCCAAAAAGAGTTTATAGCTCTAGTGGCCCATCAACCAGAATGGGAAATGTTGCTGGCTATAGAAATGCATGGATAGGTGCTGAAGAATACAGAAAATCTTTAGAAGAAAATCCTAATCAAAGAGATTTAAGAAATGAAACATTAGTTGGTGTGCTTGATGGAGAGATATTGGTTCATAACCATTGTTATAGAGCAGATGAGATGGCGACTATGATTAATATTTCTGAAGAGTTTGGCTACAAAGTTTCAACTTTCCATCATGGAGTTGAGGCATATAAAATAGCAGATTTGCTTGCAGATGAAGGTATATGTGCAGCACTTTGGGCTGATTGGTGGGGCTTCAAACATGAGGCATATGATATGTCTATCGCCAATATAGCAATTGTTGATCAGGCTAGAGGAGGCACAGGATGTGCAATAGTTCATTCTGATAGTGCAAGTGGGATACAAAGACTTAATCAAGAAGCAGCTAAAGCTTTGGCAGCTGGAAGAAGAGCAGGTTTTGATATTTCAGAGGGGCGTGCAATGACATGGATAACTAAAAATCCAGCTAAATCTTTAGGCATTTTGGATCAGACTGGTACTTTAGAGCAAGGTAAAGATGCTGATGTAGTTATATGGGATGGCAATCCATTTAGTGTTTATACAAAAGCTGAGAGAGTTTATATAGATGGAGCTTTAGCATTTGATAAAGCAAGTAATTTTATGCCACATACAGATTTTGATCTAGGAATAAAAGAATGGGAGGACAAATAATGAAATTATTTAGGTTATTACTACTAATCCCATTTATAGTTTTTTCAGATGCAGATGATATGTATTTAATCAAAGGAGGTAAGACATTTCTTCCTGATGGTAGTCTTGCTGTGAAAGATATTCTTATTGATGAAGGTAAAATTATTTTAGTTGAAAACAATATTGGTAATGTTGGCGCAAAAAATGTTATTAATGCTGAAGGTAAATACATAACACCTGGATTAATTGTTTTCTCTTCTCTTGGTTTGCTTGAAATAGGAGCATTACCACAAACAAATGACACGTCTTCTGATATTTATAATGCGGGTTTTGATCCAAGCAAAGCGTATAATCCCTTTTCTCAAGCAGTTAGATTAAATAGAGCAAAAGGAGTCTCTTCAACTGTTCATGTGCCTGGAGCATCAGGCTATTTCTCGGGTTTATTAACCTATACGAAGATTAATGATGGTTATAAGCAAAAGAAACAAGGACCCTTAGGCCTTGTAACTAGTTATGGCGAATCATATGGAGATTCTAGAGCAGCAGAGTTGCATTTTATGGAAGATCTTTTTAATTATATGCGAACGAATAAAGATGACAATTATGCCGATATGACACAATTTATGATTGGCACAACCAATGAATACAAATTCACTAAACGAGATATTAAAGCAATAAATAAAGTCTTAAATAGAGAGATGCCTTTAGTAGTTCGAGTTAGTAAAGCTACTGATATTCTTAATGTGCTTAAATTTACAGAAAATCAGCAAGTAGATTTAATTCTATGGGGAGCAGCTGAAGCTCATATGGTGGCTGATGAAATTGCTAAAGCAGGTGTGCCTGTAATATTAGATCCGCTAGATAATATACCAGGATCATTTGATTCATTGAATGCTACTTATGAAAATGTTATTCGTCTAGATGAGGCAGGAGTTGAAATGGCATTTTATTACTCTCAAGGTGCTGGTGCACATAATGCATATCTTGCTACTCAATCAGCAGGCAATGCTGTAGCTATGGGGTTAGATTATGATACAGCCATAAAAGCAATCACCTCTAATCCCGCTGATATTTTTGGATTAGTTGGTGTAGGTTCTATAGCACCAGGTTTTGATGCTGATCTTGTAGTTTGGGATGGAGATCCATTGGAATTAATGTCTAATGTAGAAAACGTTTTAATTGATGGAGTAGAGCAAGATCTATCAAATAGATACGAAGAGTTAACCGAAAGGTATATAAAAGAAAAAGAACTGCCTAACTCTTATAGATCAAGAGAGTAATTCTTTTACAAGGGAACTGGCTTCAGACATTTCAGCATTGGGATGTCTGGATCTAAGTTCTTTCATAACATTACCCATATCTTGCATGCCTGAAAAATTATTTTCAGAAATTATTGTCTGTATAACTTCTTTTAAGGCATCGCCAGCTAATGCTTGTGGTAGATATTTCTCTAAAACTTCTAGTTCGTTTTTTTCTATTTCTTCTAAGTCTGGTCTTCCGCCTTCAGAATATTGTTGAATAGAATCTTTTCTTTGTTTAGCCATTTTTTTAAGAATCGTAAAAATGTCTTCATCTGTAGGTTCTTGTCTATTGTCAACTTCAAACCTCTTAACCTCGGCCATGATCAATCTCAATGTATCTCTTAAAAATACATCCTTTTGAATCATAGCTTCTTTTAATTCGCTATTAATTTGATCTTTTA
>CEOJ01020714.1_pt1 | contig 16509 bp, 17 predicted proteins | sample 530281 | NCBI WGS metagenome assembly CEOJ01 (sample SAMEA2619879, study PRJEB7988) | marine metagenome | isolation source: saline water (ENVO:00002010), including | reverse complement strand
ATAGGTACTGTTAAGTTGCCTAAACTGTACTCAACCGACACTATCGCTACTACTGAAGATGGTATGTCCATCCGAGTTAGTAAGTACGCAGATGGTGATGCCAATACCCAGAAGATTCGTTTTGACTTGTTGCCAGCTTATGCAACATTCAATCCGTTTATGGCGGGTCATGGCTTTGGAGTCTAGAACTTCTCCTCTCGGAGCGAAGGTCAACCTATATCTCCTTAGGTCGTTTGTCGGTTTTGCCCATCCCGTAGACCAAAATTGGGCAATATAATTATGGCTAAACCAGCAAAAGGCAAAGCAAAAGTTAAGGTAACAAAGTCTGGCAAAAGAGTTAGTTACGGACAGGCTGGTAAGGCAAAAGGCGGTGGACCCAGAGTAAAACCAGGCACAAGCAAAGGTGATGCTTACTGCGCTAGGTCTATGGGTCAGATGAAGAAGCACCCGAAAGCGGCTAAAGATCCTAATTCACCTTTACGATTATCTCGCAAGAGATGGAAGTGCAAAGGATCAAAGTCTATGAAAGGAGCGAAATTTGAATGAGTTTATATAAAAACATTCACAAAAAGAGAAAAAGGATACAAAGACAAAAGGCTGCTGGCAGGACTCCAGAGAGGATGAGAAGTCCTAATACTACTGGAGCGCCTAGCGATGAAGCGTTTACTAGAGCTGCCAAAACAGCAAAGAAAAAGAAAAGAGGAGCTACGTTTGAATAATGGCTACTGTCGCGCAGGTTGCTAAAGCATCGCTACAACGAATTTTAGTACAGGCTAGTGAGGCTCCTTTAGAGGCTGACGAATATGCCGACTTTATCTTTGCAATGAACAATTACATGGGTGAACTTGATGCTCAAGGTATACAGTTAGGTTATACCATTGTATCTAGCTTGGGAGATGAAGTAACCATACCAACAGGAGCACTTAGAGGTCTAATAGCAAATTTAGCTATAGAAGTGGCTCCAGATTACAACGGAATAATATCTCAAGGCTTAGTAAAAGCGGCTAGAGATGGTTTCAACACGATGAGATTGCTAGGTCAAACTTTAGGAGAGAGCAAAATGCCTCCTACTTTGCCAATAGGATCAGGAAACGAGGACACATTGTTTGGTGTTTCTGGTCATTTCTTCCCAGATTCAGAAGCTGAGATATTAGCAGAAACAACTGGATCTATAGCTTTGGAGCAAAATACCAATGGTTGATAGAACAGACGGAAGAAAAAAATCCGATTTTTTAGCAAAAACTACAGTAGAATCAGGAGCTTATCTTGATTACTTTGTAAACGGAACAAATTACAAAATACTTTATACTAATTTTTTGAGTGGTTTGGGTGTTACTGGAACCATAGTAACAGAAGGTGATGTCTCTGGTACGGCTGTCTTAAATGTAGACGGTACAATCAATAAGATTAGAAATATTGAAAACGGTCCTGGTGTTATATCTAGCGTATCTGCTAATGGCGGTGTGAAGCTACAACAGAATTTCACAGCAGACAGCACTGGTGAGCCGATACTGCGTAATGTAACAGACGATACACCAGATATAGTTTCTCTGGTTGCTGGCGATGGAATAACCATAGCGAGGACTAATAACTATCTTACAATTTCAGAGACTGCTAATACTGTTCTTGATGGATTGTTAAGTATTCAAGGTAACAGCACAGCTACAACAATAGCTGGAGCTGGTACTGCGGTGTTAGTCGCTGGTACATGGGTAGTGCAAAAAAGCGGAATAGGTGCTGGCACTACAGGCGGTAGGATAACTTACACTGGCTCTACATCTAAAGAAATAAGGATAGATGCAAGCCTTTCAGTCAAAGCGGCTTCTGCCTCTGGTCAAAATGCTTCTTTGTATGTTGCTAAAAACGGAGCAATAGTAACTGCTTCTAGAGTAAACACTGAGGTAGATGCGACTGTTGAAAAGAATATAAATGTTGCTTGGATAGAGACTGCGGTTCAGAACGATTACTTTGAGCTATTTGTAGCCAATGAGTCAGGAACAGATGATTTGGTAGTAACTAATGGATCTTTCAGGACATCTTAATGCCTAAAGTTATATTGCCTATAGCAAATGGATACTACGAAAGTGACTCTCTGCCTATCTCAGCGCAGGAGTGTACTAACTTCTATCCTAATATAGCTCAGGCTCCAGCTCTTAACCAAGAGACTCTGTTTGGTACGCCAGGTCTAAGTCAAGTGGCTACTGCTGGTGATTTAGTGCTTTGTAGAGGCGCACATGAAATGAACGGTGTGCCTTACTTTGTAATAGGTGACAGGCTTTATAGCATGGCATCTGACTATACACTGACTAACATAGGTCAAATAGCTGGCTCTGGAAGAGTTTCTATTGCTGACAATGGAACTCAGATGTTGGTCCTATCTCCCGGCGGTAATGGTTACATTTATAACCATACCACTACAACTCTGACACAAATTACTGATGTAGACTTTACTGCTAACGGTAATCCTCAACAAGTAGTGTTTATAGATGGCTTTTTCTGTCTTACAACTGATTCTAAGAAGTTTATTGTAAGTGCTTTAAATGATGGACTTAACTACAATGCGCTAGATTTTGGTACAGCCGAGTCTGATCCAGATGAGATTGTAGCTCCAATAGTCTTTAAAAATCAGTTATTTATAGGTGGCTCACAGACAATAGAAGCGTTTCAAAATATTGGTGGCGCAGACTTTCCGTTTCAAAGAACAGGTCTATTTCTGAGTAAAGGAATAGCTAGTCCTTTTAGTATTCAGTCTATCCAAGATACTTTTGTATTTATTGGTTCGGGAGCAAATGAGTCTCCTGCTATCTGGGCATTGAGCGGAAACAGTGTAGTTAAAATCTCTACGACTGCTATAGACAGAGAGTTAAGTAATCTGACGCAGACACAAATATCAGAGATATTCTCATGGGCCTATGCGGAAAAAGGAGCCTACTTTGTAGGTTTTGCTTTATCTGGCAGCACCTTTGTTTACGATACGATTAGTAAACGCTGGCATGAAAGAAAGTCATTGGTAGAGGACTCACTAGGCGGTTACAGAGTCAATGCGTTGGTTAGAGCTTATAATCAGATATGGGCTGGAGATTCTATTGACGGACGCATAGGCAAGCTAGATGTTGATGTTTACACTGAATATGGTAACGCTATTTTAAGAACGGTTGTTACGCAACCTTTCCAGAACAATATGGAGTCTTTTGTTGTTCCTGAAATAGAAATGACTGTAGAGAGTGGTGTTGGTGATGTTAATACGCCAAACCCACAAATAGGCATGGCTAGAAGCAAGAATGGCAAAACATGGTCCGATTTTAGGTACAGAGACTTAGGAAAGATAGGTGAATACAATCATAGACCTATTTGGAGAAGAAATGGCAGAGCCAGTAGGTTTGAGCTTTTTAAGTTTACAATCAGTGATCCGGTCAAGCCTGTTTTGATACAGCTTACTGGTGAGATACAGGCTACTGCATGAGTTATAAGTTAAATCAAGGACAGCCTATAGTTGATCCTGATGGTACTATGGCTCAACCGTTTAGACAGTTTACGCAAGAAGCAGCATTATCAATACCTATAACTGGAGCAGGTAGTCCAGAAGGTGTAGTAGAGGCAGTACAGTTTAGTTTGTACCTTGATACAACAGGAAGTGCTGGTTCAATACAATACAGGAAAATGACACCAGAAATAGGTGGTGATCGCAAGAAAGGCTGGATAGCAGTCTAGGAGAATATATATGGCACTATCAGCAGGAGCAGGTGGAGTAATAGGCGGTGCTTTAGGTCTTGCTGGTTCTTTGGCAGGAATCAGAGCACAAAAAAAGATGGCTTCAGATGCTGAAGATCAACGCAATGCTCAAATGAATCTTATTCAAAACTTTGGTAATGCTGCTATGGAAAGTATTCTTCCTGGTTACCGAAGAGGACAAGATGTAAGGCAGCAAGCGTTAGATAATACTCTGGCTTTGCAAGGCGATACATTTATGCCGCGCATGGAGGCTGTTAAAAGCGGTGATTATATGGGCCAACAGGCTCAAATAGCAGGTCTTTTAGGCCACAGAAACGCTTTGCTAGGTGATCCTGTTAACTATGGTGCTTATCAGCCTCAGAGCGTTCCTACGAACTATACAGAGCTGGCTGGGTTGATTAATCCAAAGAGTTTAACTTTTCCTGAGATGACTATGCCTGAGTATTCAGCAGGAGCTGAATTAGGTCTTACTCCTTTTAACGCATCAGCTTACTTACAAGCAAATCCTGACGTTGCTCAGTATTATGAGGCCAATAAAGATCAGTTGATAGATGATAGTGGTGTAGATACGTTTAATAGTGCAGAAGGTTACGCACAATATCATTACGACAAGTTTGGCAGAGGAGAGAATAGACCGTTAACAATACAAGAGGCTGCAAGTAGAAATCAAATGGCGGCTAATCCTGTTACAGCTCCACAACAAACAACGACAGCTCAAGCAACTGCTGCGGCTCCAATTTTTACTACAGAGCAAGTGCAGAACATCTTTAAAGAGATGGGCTAGGAGGAATAATGGCGCTACAAGACTTACAAAACATACCAAGAAAAACGAATCTTGGTGATTATACTCCTGAAGAGGTTCAGCAGGTTACGGATCTTTTAAACTCTGGAACAGTAAGTGTTGGAGAGGTTTCTCAATATTTTAATGTGCCTAAGTCGCTCGTAATTAGTAATTTAGCGGAAATAGAGCCTGATGGAGAGTACACAGAGCAAGAAGTAAGAAAAGTTGAAAAGCTAATAAACAAAGGAGTTGCAAGCACCTCAGATATTGCAGAACATTTTAAAGTTGCTCCTTCTGTGGTGGAAGATAACCTAGTAAAAGAATTTGGTTATAACCAGGCTCAGATAGCAGAGGCTCAAGCAGGACAGCCTGTAAGCAAAGTGCAACCGCTTCCTGCTGAATTAAGTCCTCAATCCTCTCCTTTAGGTTTGTCAGCTATCCAGCGTATTCCTGCCGATGGTGATTACACGCAGCAAGAAGTGGATACAGTTGCAGAGGCTATAAGATCAGGAGCTGTCACAGAGGCTGATGTTGCTAAACAGTTTGGTGTAAGAGAGCAACAAGTCAAAGATGAAATGCAGCGTATTGAGGATGTTGCTGCTGGTAGGGAAGTTTCTGTAGCTAATCCTTATGCAGAAACAGGAATACCAAACCTAGTAGCTGGTGATGCTTCCTTATATGGGACTACAGCTCCGTTAGCTGGACAACCGACAGCAACTCCAGCAGGAACTCCAGTAACAACTTCAGCAGGAACTCCAGTAGCAACCGGAGCACCTACTGCTACACCTGCTGCTACACCTGCTGTCACACCTACGGCTGCACCTGCTGCTGGTGGGTTTGCAGCACAATCTCCAGCAATGGCAACGACTACTTATAACGTAGGAGCAGAAATTCCTACTGGTTTGCGTGGCTCAGAGATGGCGCTCAAAGGCGGTGCTCTGGGTACTATTGGTATGTTAAATGCTTTAAACGTAGCATCTAGACAAGATTTAAATCCTTATGCTACAGCAGGTCAGGATGCGTTAAGGACACAAAGAGCTTTAGCTGGATTAGATGGTCAGGCGGCTTTTGATGCGGCTTATCAAGAAAGTCCTCAGATGAAGTTTTTAAGAGAGCAAGGAGAAAGAGCTGCTTTGAGAAATGCGGCTGCAACTGGAGGTGTAACTGGCGGCAATGTATTGAAAGAACTGTCTAGATTTAATACAGGTCTAGCCTCTCAAGATTTACAGAATCAAATAGCTAATATAGGAGCCTTAACTGGTCAAGGTTATAACGCAGCATCTAATCAAGCCAGAGTTAATATGCAAACTGGGCTACCTGCGGCTCAAGCAATATCTAACTTAGGCAATAATTTAGCTTTTGGCAGGACTAGAGTTGGTGAGCAACTAGCAAATCAATACGCAACTACAGGCAACAATTTATCAAATATTTATCAAAATCAAGGAATTAACCTAGCTAATATGATAGGAGGACAGACTGCCAACATAAATAATGCAATAAATAATGCAGCTATTAATGAGGCGGCAGCGCAAACAGGTTTTTCTAACAATTTAGCTACGTCTGTAGGTAATACAGGAGCTGCTTTGGCGGGTGTTCCTCAAGCTCCTATAGTAAATCCAGATTATGTAGGAGCGGCTGGTAACGCTTTACAGGGAGCAGCTTTGGGTGTTGAGTTAGCTAATTCAGTGCAGCCAACACCAACACCGACAACAAATACAATTTCGGGTCCGTTAGGTAATTACTTTATGAGTAATATGTTTCCAAACTATCCTAATTATCCGACAGCTCCTAATACAATGGGCGCACCAATGAACACAAATGCAAATTTAGCGGTTATTACTTAGAGGTAATCATGCTACGAGAAAATATGACAAATGCTTTGGGAGGAATAGCCGATACTGCTCAAAATTTAGGCAGCAGCATCAATAGTGTTGCTCAAAGGTTAGGCTCTATGGGTACTCAGCGTAGAAACCTTGTTGGTGGAGAAGGAAATTTGCCTACTCTTTTGCGTGGTGCTTCAGCAGCATTAACTGGTCAGGTTCCTCAATTTAGACAGCAACTGATGCAGGAGCAACAATTCCAGACAGCTCAAGGATTGCAGAATCTAGATATAAAAAATGCGTTAGCAACGTCAGCAGCGCAAGATTCTTTGCAGATTAGAAATATGCTTCTAATGAATAATGACGCAGGTGCAATGGAGATCCTTCAGGATAGAATGTCTTTAGAGTCTGATCTAGGAGCCAGCTCAGAAGCTACACAGCAGCTTATGAATTTAATACAAACAGACCCAATGCAAGCATTTATGAATGTAGATGCGGCTGTAAGAAGTGCTTATCAGTTAGGGCTTATAAAGGTTCCAGAGCAAGATGAGCTAAGTATAAGCCAGCTAAGAGAAGTAGGGTCTAGCGCAAGAAAGTTAAATTCAACTATTGATGAAATTACTACAGCTTACAACAAAGTAAAAGGTCTTGAGGCTGAAATGAGAAAAGGAAGTAGATCAGCAATTAACGCAGGTATTATGAATGTGGCTAGATTAATATCACCGGGAGTTGTTACTGATTCTGACGCAAGACAGATAGCAGGAGCTGATACTCCAATATCAGTGCTCATGCAAGCTCTTCAAGGCAAAGGAATGAATATAGACCAAATACTACGTGTTGTTGATCCTACAAGTCCAGAAACTTTTGATGTAGATGCGCTAATGGCAGTAGCTGATAGTGTAACTGCTGCTGGTATACCTGGTGTTTATGATTCTTATGAAGATTTACAAAATACAGCAAGAAGTTTTGGTGCAAATTCAAGGTTTATGTCAGCATACTTTGATCCAGATTCAAAAAGAATGAACTCGCTGGCAAAGATTAGGAACCAAGTGAATGAGCCATCTCAGCCGGAATCTCAATTAAGTTATAAATTTAATAGTCTTGCAGATGCTCAAGCAGCTTTTGAAGCTGGTGTTCCTGTAGAATTAATAATGGTTGACGAAAATAATAGTGGTATATATAAACCTGTGAAATTTGAGAATGAGAATGAGTAATGGGTCCAAAATTAGTAATAGATGATTCAAATGTTGGTTATAACCAAGAAGGATCTCCTCCTGTTGTTCGTGGTAAAGATGTTGTTCCTGGCGAAATAGGTGGTGGTGTTCCTAGAAGAAGGCTTGTAATAGATGATTCTTTAACAACAGAAGAACAAGCATCAGCACCAGAATTAAGAATTCAGGGAAGTTTAGATCCTCTTGGAAGGTATAAACAGATTCTTCCAGATGCTAGTCCGTTTGTGCAAACAGGTTTAGCGGCTTTACAAACACAAACCTTTAACCAGCAAGAATTTGCAGATATTTTGCAAAAAGTTGATCCAAGGATTGAAATACAAAAAGGAGGAGATGGTGCTTTATATGTAAGACACCCAAATGTTGGTCAAACTGTAGTAATAAACAAACCAGGAATTAGCTTGAATGACGCTGTACAGATAGCGTCTGCTGCGCTTGCGACTACACCTGCTGGCATGGGAAAAACAGTTGCTTCAAGAGCACTGAGAGAAGCTATTATTCAAGCATCAATAGAAGTCACTCAAGCGGCTTCTGGAGGACAATTCAATCCTGAAGAAGTAGCAATGTCTAGTGGTTTTTCAGTAATTTCAGATGCGCCAGGAATGTTTAGCAGAGGTATGCAATCAAGGCGAGTTGCTGAACAAGCTGAAAACAGAGGTGTATCAGATGCTGTTCCTGAAATTAGAGAAGTAGCGAGACAAGGACGAGCTGGCTCTGTGCCTGTTGAAAATAGGGCAGAAGCTCTTGCTGAGATTGTTCAGCCTGATTTACCAAAGTCTAGAGCTGTAGACGATTTAGGTCTTGGAGAGATTGCTCCTGCAAGAATGGTATCAAGTAATCCTCAGTATGTTGCTGTTGAACAAGCGTTATCGCAAATACCAGGAAGTCAGTTAGCTAAACAAGAGCAAGAATTTATACAAGGTTTATCTGCTAAGACAGGAGAGTTTATTGAAGAGTTTGGTGGTACTCGCAATTTAGATGGTTTTGACAGTGGCGTTAGGGCGCAGATGGAGGAAAACCTAAAGTTGTCTAGAATTGAATCTGGAAAACTTTATACCCAATTAGCAGAAGGAGTAAATGCTAGAACTAGATTAAAAACAGAACTAACACCTTTATCATCAGTCTTAATAAACAGGGCTAGAGATTTAGGTGGAGTAAAGTTTCTAAGTCCTTTAGAGCAAAAAATATTGAGAGAGGTTAGAGGTGCTCAAAAAGGAAGAGGAATGACCTACACTAGACTAGATGAGCTAAGACAAGAAGTTGGAGATAAATTAGGTAAATCTTCAATGTTTGATGTTGGGTCTGCTGAATTTCAATTATCAAGGCTTTACGATAATTTAACAGAAGCACAGGATGTAGCTTTAGAGGCTATAGATCCAAAATTAAGAAATGTATGGGATGCAGCTAAAAAAATGGTATCTCAAAGAAAAGACCTTGAAAAAATAATTAAAAAAGTTGCAGGAAAAGATTTTGAAAGAGAAGTAATTCCTCAACTTTCTACAGCAATGAAAAATTTAGGAAGTGGTAGAAGTCAAAGATTTATAGAAATAATGGAAGCTATACCAGAAGAGCTTAGGCAAGAAGCAGTAATTACAGCAATGGGAGCTGTTTTTACAAGCGGAGCAAGAAACGCTACAGAATTAGTGCCAGCATCGTTTGCTTCTTGGTGGACTAAGTTAAAAAGAAATAGTGGAGCTAGAAAACTTCTGTTTAAAAATTTACCAAAAGGTGCTCCTAGATTTTTAAATAATTTGGCTATTGTTTCTCAGTCGTTTGCGGATGCTGCTAAATCCGCTCCAAGAACTGGTATAATAAATGCAATGGAAAGCATGAATAACGATGGTGGTTTTATTAGTAAGGTTCTTGGTGTTCTTCCCGGTTTTGGAACCGTAGGAACAGCTTTGCTAAAAACGACAGAAGCAGATGCTTTAAAGACCGCAGGAGAGTTACTTGCACAACCTGCTTTTAAAAGAATAATGTCTAGACGAGCAAGAGGTTTGCCTACAGATAAAGCAGAAGAGGCTTTCAAAAAGCAAAAAAGTTACATTAAGTGGTTAAATTCTGTGCCAAATAACATGGCAAGAAGAATAGCGACAGTTGGTTTTACTGATTGGCTTTTTGAAACAGATAGTCAAGCACCAGAAAATGAAGGAACAGAATAATGGCTAGATTTGGCGAAATAAACGCACAATATTTTGACGATGCTGGTGATCCTCTAGGCTCTGGAAAACTATACTTCTACGAGTCAGGAACCACTACGCTAAAGACTACTTACTCTGATATTAACCAGACAGTAGCAAATACTAATCCAGTTATACTAACTGCTGCTGGTAGACAGCCAAACATATTCTTTAACGGTGTTGCTAAGGCGATACTAACCGACTCCAGTGATGTGCAGATACTGGTCCGAGATCCTGTAGGACAGACTGCTTCAGCCTTTGGTGATGCCTGGGTAGCTACTAAGATATACGATGCAGACGCTGTAGTGCTGGCTAGTAATGGTGTCTACTATCGGTCCTTAGTCTCTGCAAACCAGAACAATGATCCTACTTCAACGTCAGGATACTGGACACTTCTTTACTCAATAGAGTGGAACTCTGGAATAACGTACTCAGAAGGCGCTAACGTCACGCAAAATGACATTCTTTATCAAAGTTTGCAGAACAACAACACTAACCAGAATCCATCGTCATCTCCTGCTTACTGGACCAGAATAGGTATTGCTTGGAACTCTACGGTTACTTATGCAATTAATGAAAACGTAGTAGGTAGCGATGGTGTCTTTTACACCTCATTACAGAATTCAAATTTAAACAATGAGCCTTCTGCAAGTCCTTCCTATTGGGTAGGTACAAGTGCGGCAGCAGCAGCCAGTGCTACGGCTGCGGCTAACAGTGCCACAGCAGCTCAAACAGCTCAAACTGCGGCTGAAACCGCAAAAACAGGAGCCGAAACTGCTGAGACAAATAGCGCGACATCAGCCGCAGCTAGTGCTTCAAGTGCTACCGCTAGTAGTAATAGTGCTGCGGCAGCTCTTGTTTCAGAAAATAATGCTTCCACAAGCGAAAGTAATAGCGCCTCATCTGCCACAGCGAGTGCCAATAGTGCGACAGCTAGTGCAAATAGCGCCACAGCGAGTGCCGCTAGTGAAACAGCTAGTGCCGCCAGTGAAACGGCTGCGGCTGCTTCTCAGGTAGCTGCTGCGGCATCTCAGTCTGCTGCGGCAACGTCAGAAAGCAATGCGGCAACAAGTGCCAGCAATAGCGCATCATCAGCGACAGCTAGCCAAACTGCCCAGACTGCTGCGGAAACTGCTCAAACTGCTGCGGAAACTGCTCAGGCGGCAGCATTAGTAAGTCAAAACGCTGCGGCAAGCAGCGCGACAGCTAGTGCTAACAGTGCGACAGCATCGGCTAGTAGTGCAACTTCAGCCGCAAATACGCTTGATACCTTTACAGATCAGTATCAAGGAGCACAATCTAGCGATCCGGCAACAGACCCAGATGGTGACGCTCAAGTTGCAGGTAACCTCTATTTTAATACGACTTCAAATGCCATGAAGGTTTATAGCGGTTCCTCATGGAGCGCAGTAGCACCAACAGCTACGTCTGTGACAATAAGCCAGATAAGTGATTTAAATGCTAATTTAGATGCTTTTCTTGCTACACCTTCATCAGCTAATTTGATTAGTGCTGTTACAGATGAGACAGGCACAGGCGCTTTAGTTTTTGGAACAAGTCCAACTTTAACCACACCAGATATAGGAACACCAAGCGCAGCAACATTAACAAACGCCACTGGATTGCCTCTATCTACAGGCGTGACAGGTTCGTTACCTTTTGCAAATGGAGGTAGTGGAGCTATAACTCCTCTTATGAAAGGTGTTGATTATACGGCTGTAAATCGTGACTACGTTATCGCAACAGCCGGAAGTATAACTATAACCTTACCGTCAAGTCCTTCAGCGGGTGACACAGTTACAGTAAAAGATGGAACCGGAGCTGCTGCGACAACAACTTTTACAGTGGCAAGAAACGGAAGTAATATAGCTAGCTCGGCTACAGACTTAACATTCGATAAAAATTTTGCGGAAATTGTGATGACCTACGTTGATGCAACTATAGGTTGGAGTGTATGACGAATCTATCTGAGCTTTTTCCATCTGGCGGTGGAGCAGTTAATCAGGCTGAATTTGTCGCGTCTGGCAATTTAAGTAACGGTCAAGCAGTTGTCCTAAACAGTAATGGAACGGTTACTTCTGTTTCAGAAAACAACGGAGACATTACGGATTATGGGAATTATGTTTCATCAACAACTATCCATAATAATGATAATGAGGTTTGGGCTGATTGGGATCATTCTAATGATGTTTTAGTCGTTTGTTTTGAAGACGCCACAAATAGCAATTATTTAACAGTCGTTGCCGGATCAGTCAGTGGACAAACTATTTCATTCGGAACGCCTGTCACAATGTATAGCTCTTATCAACCAGAGACTTTGAGCGTTGATATTAATCATCATCCTACGGCAAATAACGGAATTGTTTGTCTCATAATGCAAAGTCAAATACAAAGTGTCGTTGCTGAATATACCGTTACGGGTACTACAGTTGCTTTAATTGGAACAACAACAAGACCTGATATGACAGGTAGCGATTATTTTCAATGTCTTGGTTACAATGCTAACGACACTACTTGGTATATGATTAGCTCATATTATTGGACAGGCCAACACTATTTTTGGGGAATTTTGGCTTCTGGAAGTGGGCCTAGTATAAGCGGTACTTATGGTACTCACTCTTATACTTATAAAGAAGGCCAAATGTCTTATGACGAAACTGAACAATGCGTATTGTTTGTTGGTCGTAGCACAAGTGGTTCTTCTCATCAAAAATATGCCGTTATAGACGGTTATTATAATCCTTCTGTATCAACATCAGGCGATTTGGGTGGCTCATACGGAGAAGCGACAAGAGTTGCCTATGATGCTAATGCACAGCGACATTTGGTTGTTTATAACGATGCTGCGACTCAAGGACAAGACACATTAAAAGTAAGAGTTTTGCAAATATCTAGTGGCGGCTCAAGCGTTTCTCTAGGAACAGCTTATACATTTTATACTGCCACTCAGTATGGTAGCTCACAATTTGCAGCAACCTATGATTCAATTAATAAACGAATAATAGTTGTATGGCAAAGAAATGATAACAATTATGATCTTAGAGCTTGTGTTGTAAAAATTATTCCGGCGTCCAACACTATCGGTCAAGGCACTGAGGTAACTATTGCTCCTGCAAGTGCTTATGGTAATAGTAGATATTATTTAGATATTACTTTTGATCCAACCACAGGTAGATGCCTTCCAACGTACATAAATCACGAACCTGGATCAGTTGGTTTTAGTGCTGACTTTATAGAGGCTACTGATGTATTTACAAATGGTAAGTTTATAGGATTTACCGATGCCGCAATATCTAATGGACAATCTGGAAAAGTAAATATGATTGGCGGTATAAGCACAAACCAAACTGGATTGACTGTCAATTCTAAATATTATCTACAAACAGATGGTACTGTGACTACTGCAAATCCGACTTCTGCGGTTTTTGTTGGTCAAGCTGTTAGCTCATCAATTATGAATATTAAGGAGTTGGCATGAGCAACCTAAGTGAATTATTACCTAGCGGTGGTGGTGGAGCTAAAGAGGCTACATTTACGGCTACAGGGACTTTGGCTAATGGTCAAACGGTTGGTTTGCGGTCTGACGGTACAGTTGAACCGATTGCAGAAACTAATGTCGGTGCTTCAACAACAACACCTGTTAATACTATGTCATCGCCAACTTATACTAGTCAATTTGCAGTAACCCATGATGAAGCTAACAATCGTGTTTTTATTGCAACAAGTAATTATAGCTCTATCTATGTCACAACAGGAGTAATTAATACTTCAACTGGTGCTATCACATTTAACTCAACGGTTGCATCTTTTACGCATAATGGAAATTATTATGATTTCTCTTATGATCCAAACAAAGATGAGTTATTTTTTGCTTATCCAGATAGTAATTACACTTATTTTGCTATTGGCACATTGAGTGGTAGCGGTACTTCAACATCTATAAGTATAAGCTCTGGTCTTGGTGGCATATATTACGGTAGTGCAAATCAGATTTCTGTTGGATATGATGACCATTCCGATTGCCATTGGGTGTGGTGGAAAGATGCCGGTAGCTCTTGGAATAATTATTCAGCAATAGCCGCTATAAAAACAACAAGCTCAAGTGCTTACTCTCAAGTAACAACGGGTTATTTTTATGCGTACTATCAAAGTAGTTCTGATCCTTGTGAATCTGTTAGGGATAATAATGGGCGATTGTGGTGGAACGTGATTTTCCATGATGGTAGTAATAGAAAACTGCTTACAAAATGTTTTACTTTAAGTGGCAGCACCATGACCGATCATGGAGATAACTGGTACAACCCAACATCAAATATTGAATCTTATTCTGCTGTAGCCTATGACAGCACAAATAATCAATTATTGTGCATAGCTGTTGATAATAATAGCGGAAATTATTATGACTACGGAATTATTTACAATATTGCAACTACAACATTAAGTCAGGATGGTACATTCAGCCAAGTATTTAACGTGCGCCCTAGATCAAACGGCTCGATTTCTATGGTCTACGACTCAACGGAAGATTGTTACGTTTATTCACTCCTTACACATACTCCCAATCAAATATCAATTTACAAAGCTGTTTACAATCAATCAACAAATACTCTCACAGGAACCTATCAGACTGCTGTAAGTTCTGCTGATTATTTCATATGTCACGGTAGTAATGGTCTTTCTTGGTATGATTCTGCATCAAAATATGTTGGTCATGTTACAAAAAGCACGAATGACCAATATCAACAATCTTTCACTTTTCGTCTTGCTCATACAACAACAAATAACGATACATTTATTGGTATTACAAATGAGGCGATTGCAAACGCAGCCACAGGTACGGTTACTTTAAAAGGTGGTGTACCAACAAATTTAACTGGTTTGACAATAGACAGTGATATGTACTTGCAGGGTGATGGGACTATAAGCACAACATCAACAAGTCCGGCTATCAATATTGGTAAAGCATTTTCGACAACAGCTATGATTCTAAAAGGTGTAAGTTAATGAAAATAATTGTTAGAAATTCAGACAATGTAAGTCTCCTCTCTTTTGCTGATGAAGTAACTATTACGCCTTCTGATGATGCTATTTCAATTCAGGTTGGAGAGGAAACAAGAGTTTACCAAGAGTTTAATTCGAGCAACGCTACTGTGTATGAAAATCTTACGTTGCCTGACGATTACACAGATCGCAAGTACAAGTACGATGGTTCAAGTTTTACCGCAAACTCTGTGTGGGTAGACCCATCTGTCAGTATTCTTACTATGGATAAAAACAGATATGTACAAATGAATACTTTTTCCGATACGTTTATTGCGGCAGTACAGACTGAAATTGACAGGTTAAACGGATGAAAACAATTACACGCAATGAAAATAATATGAGTGTTTATCTATTGGCTGATGAGGTAACAATTACAGAAGCTAATGATATTAACGGTAGGCCATATTTAGAATTGAGAAATAGGTCAGCAGGAGATTTGAACATTGCGGATTTAAATGCACAAAATTCAACAGTGCATGAAAACGTGAGCGATATACCTGATGATTGGGTTGGTGGTAAATATTTGTTTGATGGCAATGAATGGTCGTTAAACGAAAAATATTCAGGTTCAGAGTAATGGAAGAAGAACTTTTGTTCGCAGATGGGTTTGATGCCGCGCTTATAGGCACTGGGAGTCGTTGTGGTCAACCAACTCTTGCGGTTTACGACAGCCAAAAATGTATTGAAATATTGCAGTCCCAGGGAATGTCTTATGAAGAAGCCTTGGAGTATTTTGATTTTAATGTAGTAGGCGCTTGGGTCGGAGATCAAACTCCAATTTTTGTTAATAATGAATGAACGCTTTTATATTGATACTAATCATAGGAGGTATATCCGTAATATCTGATTGCGATGGCGGCTTGTGTTTCCAAGAAAAAACAACTTGTGAAAAGTTTGCTCAAAGAATTATTTTAAATTCAGTAAATACAAACATTACCGCAATGTGCAAGAGGATTGAGCCATGATAGGAGAGGCTATTTTAGCCATCAAAGCGTTAGACACCGCCTTTGTCACAGTGCAAGGATTGATTGCTAAGAAAAAAGACGTTGAGGACATGGCGAGTGAGGTTGGTAAATTTTTCACAGCCAAAAAGAAAGTTGAAGAACATATTAAGAAAGCTAGGGATGCTGGCACTGATGATTTGTTGGCTGGTTCGGCTTTGGAAGAAGCTATAACGATAGATCAGCAAGAAGAACGGATTGAGAAGATGATGGAAAAAATCCGTGACCATTATATGCGAAAAGGACAAACCCATAGGTGGACCAAAATTAAGGCTGAAGCCGCCAAGATTGAAAAGAAGCGTGAAATTAAGCGCAAAGCAAATGCAGCCGCTAGGGTGGCAGCCAAGAAAGAAGAGCAAATTCTAATAGAACAGTTGGCAAAGTTGGTATTGGGATTGGTCGTTACAGTCATTGTAATAGCTGGAATGGTATTTTTAATCTTTGGCTCTGGAGCTGAGTAGTGGATGGAATAACAACAAGAATTAGTAAGAGTGAAATAGAAGAGGCTTGTGAGTTTGCTGAGAGAGCCTACGGAGATGAAATCATAGGAGCTACTAGATATGATAGTAAACTAGGAGCAACAGCGTTCTACCTCTATCACAACGATTGTCAATACATCATGTTCAGAGGCACTAATGGAGATCCTGCTGATTGGGTGATGAATTTATCTGCTATTCCCTGGCGTGTTCATGGTAAATGGGCGCATGGAGGCTTTGTGGCTGC
>CEOJ01017417.1_pt1 | contig 16594 bp, 6 predicted proteins | sample 530281 | NCBI WGS metagenome assembly CEOJ01 (sample SAMEA2619879, study PRJEB7988) | marine metagenome | isolation source: saline water (ENVO:00002010), including | reverse complement strand
GTAGGCGATGAAGCCAAAGACGGAGATCAAGAAACTATTACTATTTCCATATTCAGTGAAATTTCTAATCAAAATAAACAGCAATCATTTGTGGTAGATGTAGAGCAGGGATTTACAGCAAGATTAACCACAGCCATTTCTGATTTGTGGTACATTTTTGTTTTTCTGGCATTGATTATTGTCGTAGGTGCAATTTCGTATAATCAACAGGAGGACGATGATTGGGATGATGAAGAAGAATACGAGTCTCCATCAAGGCCTCAAACACCGACTTCCTCTGATGTTAAAGCACCATCAGATGATGAGTGGGATGATTGGGATTAGTTTTTCCTTATGCCAACAACTTTACGATTTCTAGGTGGGGCCTCAGAGGTAGGAAGAATCGGGGCTGTTTTAGAGGGAGATAACGGGAGTTTACTGTTAGATTATGGTTTACAACCGGATGACCCTCCTAAATTTCCATTACCAGCTCCAGAAGTAGATGCATTATTGTTGACACACGCTCATCTCGACCATTGTGGTCTAGTTCCCAAAATAGCTAGTAGGGGAACACCAGTTGTCTCTACACCAGTTACAGGTGATCTTGCAGAGCGTATGGCTCAAGATACGCTGAGAGTTGCGGAGATTGAAAATTACCCAATCCCTTTTCACAAATCAGCTATTTCTGATTTAGTTCAAAATCACCGTAGTATTCTGCCAGGCAATGTAGAGTACAGGGGAGGTTTCGAGTTTAACGTTTACAATGCAGGACATATACCTGGAGCAGTTATGTTTAATTTCCCTCAAGATGATTTTTTGTTTACTGGAGATATCCATACGGTAAATACTCAACTTACACGTGCAGCAAAGCCGCATCCTTGTAAGACCTTAGCGATAGAATCTACATATGGGGGGCGTGAGCATCCAGACAGAATTGAAACTGAAAAAGAGTTACTAGATTCAGTTGAAGATGTTGTAAACAAAGGTGGGCAAGTGGTGTTGCCTTCTTTTGGTTTGGGACGTTCTCAGGAACTACTAATGCTTGTTGAAAAATTAGGTGTTGAAGTTTGGCTTGACGGCATGGGCAGAGATATAGCTAGAATTTTACAAAAATATCCCGGATCTATTAGAGATGTTGGAGGAATGAACAAAGCATATCGAAATACTAATTTTGTCAAATATGCTAGGCAAAGAAAAGCTGCGATGAGGGGTGATGTAATTGTTACAACTTCAGGGATGCTTAACGGAGGTCCTGTATTGCATTACTTATCTGAAATTCGCAAAAATCCTTCTTCGGCTGTGTTCCTAACAGGTTTTCAGGTTCCAGGCACTAATGGCCATATGTTGAAAGAAACAGGTAAGCTCAGATTGGAAAGAGGAGATTCTTCACCTCCAGTTGATATCAATTGCCAACTGAAATCCTTCGATCTTAGCGGACACGCAGGCCATAGCCAAATCGTTGATTTCATTAACAAATGCAATCCAGAAAAGGTTATACTTTATCATGGAGATAATAGAGAAGCATTCAAGGAAGATTTAAAGGATTATGAAGTTATTCTTCCAATGGAAAATGAGACTATAGAAATAGATTAGGTTTCTTCCATTTGGTTGTCAGGCCCTATAAACATACGAATTATACCTAATAAAAGGAAGAAAATGAGTGAAGTAAAAACTATGCCATATGGGCCCTGTAATTCGATTGAATCTTGTATTTGTCCATCACTAGTAGATAAATAATTGTTGATATTTATGACAACTTCCGCTATAATGAAAGTTATGAACAAGATTACAGCTAAGTTTATTAAATAGCTAACGAAAAGAGTTCTAAGAGTTTTCGATACGCTCTTTCTCTGGGCGTTTGTAAGTAACGAAATATCCAGACCTGCAGGTTTGAATTGTTCAGCATAGTTTTCGTACTTTATTGCAGCATATGAAAGTTCAATATAAATTACAAATCCTAAACCAATAAAAATTCCGCTTGAAAGGTATTCGCTCCAGCTTTTTTCATCCTGTCTTGTATCGTAACCACAGTAACTTTCATCAAAATTTTCTAGACATAAATTAGGAGTATAGAGAAAGCCAATAATTATTGCTAGGCCTATCGATGCACCAATAGCCCATCCTTTTCTTTTCCATATTCCATATGCCCCTAAAAACGGCATAGATCCAAAGATTACATTTGTAAGTCTAACAGATATATCTTCTATTCTTTTATTAGTTTCCTCAACATCATCGTATACTAATTTGACGGGTTTCCATTTCCATTGAGTTGCGTTAGCTTCACTCGAGTCAATCTCAACATTTGTAGGAATCAAATACTCACCTTGTTTAACATTTATTGCAGGGTCTACAATATAGTGTCCTAAACTACCTACAATTAACAAAAATAACAAGAATTTATATTTACCTTTAAAAATTGTGAAAAAGTAGTACATAAATCCTGCTGCAAATCCCCACGGGACAAAAACTTCAGGATCAGGATCAAAGCCATTTAGAGAGCTTCCAAGGTATTTTGTTAGCAGTGAATCCATTGGGTTATGATATATGTAAAATTCACTAATTACATAAATGAGAGCTAAACTGGATATTATTTTTATTGTGAAGATTATTGGATATTCACCGAAGAAATCTTTGTAATTAATTACCTTATCGAGATTTGGCAATCGTGAAGCTTTTATTTCTGTTGGCTCTTCTTCCAATTAAATCTCCTGAAGTGCAGTGTTAACATTGTCACCGTATTTCCAGTCACCTACTTGGAGTCCAAAGCTCCTAAGTTCTGAAATCATGTTGTCTCTTTCAATTTTCGCTATTAGTAAAGGCTCTACGGGAATCCTTTTCATTCTTTCTTCAAAGTCTAGGCTAGAAGGTGAAATAGTGGTAATTGTAAATCCTCTACTTATTGTACTTGTAAATGCTTCAGCTATGGTATGATCATCATCTAATGAACTAAAAAGTATGATTGGAGATCCGCTAGGAATATGAGGCAACAAATCTTTCATTACTAGTTCAAGTTTGAGGTTACCTTGTGGCTTAGCACTTGATAATGCGGTCAATATTTTGAAAAGATGGTGTTCACCTCTATCCAAATCAACCCTATCAATGCTATCTCCATAAACCATAAGAGCGACATTGTTTCTTTCATCAAGTAGTTGTTTGGCATATGTGGCTGCAGCTCTGCAAGACATTTCAAGTGGAGTATCTTTGCCTCCGCCAACTGCGGACACTTCCCTTGCATCAACTAATAAAATAACATCCATGACGTCTTCTCTAACAGTCTCATTAACCATCATTTTCCCTTTTTTGGCTAAGGCTTTCCAGTTTACAGATCTAAGGGAATCACCAGGAACAAATTCTCTCAGTGAGTAAAATTCAGTACCAGTTCCAATAACATTTAAGGGCATAGCTCCTGAAAGTAATTTAGGCGAACGTGAGGTTATCACTTGATCCTCTAGAACTTCCACTTGAGGAAATACAGAAAAACTGTGAATTGATTCTTCTAGCCGCTCATTATAAAACAAATCAAATGCGTCTTTTACCCGCATCTTAACAGGTCCTAGGTGGTAATGTCCTCTCAATGGTAATTTTAAGGAATATTCAAAAGAGACTTCCTGCCAAGGTTTCATGTATAGCAAAGTGTAATTTGATCCTTTAATTATTCGCGCTTGAGGTGGCAAACTGTCATAAATTTCCACGAAACCAATTCCCAATCCCGTATTTTTGATTATAAATTTAACAGACATGGTTCCATCTTCAAAAATATTATCAGAGGTTGTTTCTCTTCGAATCTTAACATTCGGCATCCAAACGTCAAGGAAACTGGATATAACTACAAATGTCAACATTACAAGTCCTGCACTAATGAAAAGATAATTCAATCTAATCAATCCTGCAAGTGTTAGGAAGATTGCTCCACCTGCGACAGCTGCAGCTTTTTTACTCCACATCTAGTCTTCTAGCTGTCCTTGAGTTGTTGGCACTTCTACTTGTTCTAGTATTTCAGAGACTATTTCCTCAGTTTTTACGCCCTTAATCCTTGGTTCTGGCTTCAATATGATTCGGTGTCTTAGTGTATAGATACTTAATCTTTTGATATCATCTGGAATAACGTAATCTCTTCCACTTAAAACAGCAAGTGCTCTTGATAGTTTGAATAATGATTGTGCACCTCTAGGAGATGAACCAACTTTTACACGAGGATCTTCACGGGTACGATAGATAATTTCAACTATGTACTCTATAATGGAATCATCTATTCTTACTTTTTCCAAGCTTAATTGCATCTCTCGAAGTTTTTCTGGAGTTGTTATGGCCTGAAGCGTGTGGTCGTCTTTTCCTCTCTGTTTTCTTTTTACAAGTATGGCCCTTTCAATAGGTCTTCCTGGATATCCCATAGATAGTTTCATCATGAAACGATCCAGCTGAGCATCAGGAAGTGGATAGGTACCTTCTGATTCGATAGGGTTTTGTGTAGCTAATGTTATAAATGGTTCCGGTAGAACATGAGTTTCACCTTCAATAGTTACTTGATGTTCCTGCATAGCTTCCAGCAAAGCAGCTTGAGTTTTTGGAGGGGCTCTGTTTATCTCATCTGCGAGTAGCAAGTTACAAAACAGCGGTCCTTTTCGAAATTCAAATTTTTGGTCTTTCTGATTCCAAATATAAATTCCGGTAATATCAGCAGGCAATAGGTCTGGCGTAAATTGAACTCGTTTAAAATCAATTCCCAGTGCTTGAGCAAACGTATTAGCTAGAAGTGTCTTTGCCAGTCCAGGATTATCCTCAAAAAGAATATTTCCGCCAGCTAGAATTCCAACAGCTGTTAAGTCAAGTATGGGTCTCTTTCCCATCACAACTTGTTCAGCTTCAGCCAAAACTGCTTGCATTAAATCATGTGTTTCTTGTAATGAAGGATCCATCATGTAGGTTTGTACACCTTCATTTTGTCCTTCAGTCCCTACCTCAGGGGTTGGTTCTTGCTCTTCTTCTTTTTTGCTATTTCCAAATATGCCCATTATTTTTTCCATCCTTTTATTGCTTCTTTAACCTCTTTTAAGGTCATGCTTCTATCGTCATTAATCATAAACTTAATTAATAGAGGATCATGTAATAACTCCTCAATTTTTGATTGAGATAACATTCCAAATTCTTCTCTTGTGTATCCATTTTCGATTCTTACTTTTTCAATGAATATTTCTTTTATTGTTTCAGGGTGAGTATAGTGCGCATGTGGCACTCTAAATCTCGAAAGTCGACCTTCATATATATTGAATAAATGCCTCCAAGGCTTTGGGTTTTCAACTCTCATCATAACTAATTGCAAAATCAAAATAATTGAACCTAAGAACAGTATTCCTAATGTTTCACTATTACTTATATATCCTAAAACGCCGAATAGCTGAACATATATCAGTGAAAGTATATCTGATTGTATATGCCTGCTCTCATCGAAAATAATGGTATGCTTTTCACCAGCAGTAACATAGTTTACCATTGATAAAATAAAAGCTCGATTGTCTAGTTCATCGTAATATTCGTTTGTAAAAATGCTTGTATCAGATATGAAAATTACAGTTCCATTTCCAATATTTGCTTCAGCCACTACCTCGACTCCATTCGTTGAATCTTCGCGATAAGTTCCTTCGCCTTTGCCACCTTCACCGTCTTGATTGTAGTCAATGAATGCCTTTTGACTTGACCAGACTAGTCCTTCAGCAGCACCTCCTGATTGAACGGTAAGTGCACCAGGCGAACTCATCATTAATTGACCGCTAAAATCCATTCTAGGTACGTCTGCGTCAATTATTGCAATTGAACTATTCTTTGGATGAATTGCTTCCTCCCAATGGTTTGAATCATATAATTGTGCAGGTTTGCATTTTGGGCTACTACTTCCGCTTCCATCATATCCCAGTGCATCAATTGCTCCAGCCACTAATCCACTACTTTGAGTAGGCTGGCAACCTTCCTGCACAATGTTAGTCCTTAATTTGACACCTATTTCTAAGGTTCCCATCTCTCCATAAAATGCAGAATTTCCGTATCCAGAGTCGTCAGCAATAATGACTTTACCCCCAGATTTAACAAAATTATAAATTGCGTTTGAGTCAAATTCGGAATAGCTTCTTTCTACGCCAATAATCACGAGGACAGTAGATTCAATATTGATAGTTTTTTCCGTAGTATTTTTTTCAATCTCTGATATTTTATTAATAATAGCAGGTCTTGAAACAATTGTTTTCATTTCATGATTTCCATTTTGATCTTCATCTATATCAGATGCAAAGTCTGAAATATCATTCCAATCGTCGTCGTAAGCAGAAAGTTGTGAGGGGTTCTTTGCATTTGTAATTAATGTGGGATAAACCACTGTTACCATCATGATAATTATAATGAGAGCAAATAACTTAGAGCCATATTTTTCACGAAATGTGTTGTTCATTTGGAAGACCTCATACCAAATATATTTGTAAATCGAGAAACTTTTCCTTCCTTAAGGCCTTTGTTTAATTCCATTTCGACTTCGTGCAAATTATTAATCGCTTCTACACACCAAATGTTGTATGATCCATCTATCATCTCCATTCCAAATTCATCTATAACTTTGGGCTTTATTCCACTATATCTTGCGATCTCAAACAAGGATGTTAACAGTTTAACACTCTGAGTAGGGATAGGTAATGCTGTACGCATTACATCTGTAAATTCTCTTACTGTTTGAGTTTTAGTTTTTATGAAACCATATCTGTCGAGAATGTTTAGTAATTGATGATAAGATTTGATTATAATTTGTCTGTAATCTTCGTCTTTATTCAGTTCCCTTTGCATTTGCTTTATCAGATTTCTGACTTCATATTTGTGTTTTTGCGTCCAATATAGGTAATATGCAGTTACCAAAAGCGCAGCAGGTATTCCTATGAAAAGTGGCAAATATTTATTGATGTCAAAGGGTTCTCTAGCCTCAGGAGATTTAGTAATACTTATTGCTACGTTTGCTATGGTTAGTTCAGTTTCTTGAGGCGTGTCGTCATATGCTCTAATATATCCGCCAGCAAATTTAGCCTGAACGCTTGCGCTATTTGCATCCTCAGGAAATTCAAAGCTAAATTTCGAAAAACCAGAAAGGTCTGTTGTTAGATTGTAAGCTAATTCGGTATCCATTTCAATGTTTTTATCATAAAAAAGCGTTACAGTTACATTCAAACTAGTATCAGGTATAGGACTTCCGTCGTCTTCCTCTAACCATACAGATACGTTAACCATATCTCCAGGGAATACATTTTTTGGTTCAAAATCAAATCTAATTTTACTTTCAACTAGTATAGAATGCTTGCTTTTATACTGAGTTCCATCCAGATATTCATTCCCTACAAATGCCAGTTTTACAGTATGGTTATTTCTATAATCTTCAGGAATGATTCCACTAGAAACAAATGTAGTTTCATTATTAAACTCTGTGATTAAGTTAGCATTTCCAATACTAACAGTAATATTCGTTTCGACTCTATTTCCTAAATCATCTACTAGCGTTCCGTAAACATCTATTTCTCCTCCTCGCCTGAGTTGGTTATTGAACCAATCTCCTTCGACAACTACATTTTGGAAAGTAGTTTTTCCAAAAACAAAAAATGAATTATTTTGATAGTTTCCTAAATACCAATCAGTTTCGTTGAAAATCACACTCGCATTACTAATTCCTAAATTGTAGTTAGATACCAGAGGATAATTTGCTGTAAAGCTGCCTACCTCATTAGTTGTCGCATACAAGAAAATTGAGTTAATGTTTATTCCTAATGTCTGATTTTCTAGGGGCGTGCCGGAATCATCCGTTAAAGTACCAGACAAGCTTACATTTTCTCCTCTGTAAGCTTTCTTATTTTCATTATCAATATTTAATGTGAGAATTACACTAGATTGAGGTATCACATCTACTTCAAAGTCAGTTATCAAAAGGTATGGTATATCACCATCCTCTACTTTTATGTCTATCGTAAAAATATTAGTTTGCCCCTCAGCAACGAAGATAGTATAGCTAAACTTTCCATCTGAAGTAGTTTCGAATGGAGGTGCAAATCCATCATTTTCATTGAAAAATTCTATTGTGGTATTAGATATAGGATTTCCTAATTCATCTACAAGAATGCCAGATAGAATATGTTCCAAACCCCTACCTGCCTTGCATATTTTTTCAGTATATCGTTCTGTATCTCTACATTTCGCAGATTCGTCAAACAATAACTCCGGTGTTGCTAGTAGCGTCAAATTATTTTGGTTTTCTGCAGAGGACAGCGTCGGACTTCCGTAAACTACAGATTTAATAAGATGTAATCCGGAGCTTTCAGTTGAAAGATTAGCTAAAAATATGTAACTTCCATCACTTTGTGTTACTGTAGATCCAATTGATTTCTCCCCTAAAAATAATGTGACAATTTTGTCAACAATTGCTTCACCATTATGATCAGTCAGATTTCCACGTAATTTTACTTCCTCAGCTCTTAATGAAGATACCTCGTCTATCGTTAAGTTACTTTTACCTTTAATAATAATATTTTCAACGGCTATGTCTTCTGGATAAATGTCATTTCCTGAAAATCTAGCAGTCAGTATTGAGTTTCCCCAACTTGAGTTTTTAGGAACCTCAAAGTTGATACTCCATGCCTGATTTCCTGTAATGCTAGTTTGACCAATTAATGAATCTCCATATTTCAATTCTATGAATCCGGTAGGTTGTTCTCCTTCATCTCCAAATATGGTTCCATTAATAGCATATTCATTTTCTAACTCGAAAACATCTTCATTTGATTCATCAAACCTTAATTCCACAGATGCATTTATTATTCGAATACTTTTAGATATTATTTCCTCGGTTAAATTTTCAGTTCCATTAAATTTGAAGATTATGTCATAGTTTTCATCTTCTACATCTGGAGTATCTACTTGAATTGTAAAAATTCCATTTTCATTTGTTAAGCCATAGTAAGTGTTCTCGTTGAATTCAAGAGATATAAAATTGTCTTGAACAGGAATATCTTCATCTTCTAACAAACTTCCTGTGATAATAGTGGTTCCAGAGCTTGCAGCAGTATTTGGAACAGTAGCCTCAATTGTAACATTACCAGTTACTCTAATGTCTAACTTTGGGCTCCAACTCTCGAGAAGATTAACAGTATCATTGTAGCTTTGATAAGGTCTTCTCAATTGTATTTTCCAATCACCAGCTTTTAATGTTGGATTATTTTCAAAAATGTTGCATGTTACTTCGAAGAATCCCTCTTCGTTACTAATCCCAGTTCCAATTAAATATGAAGGACTTCCCTCATCATCGCTTTCGTTTAAATAAGCTTCAAAATGAACACCTTCATAAGGTTCTTCGGTTGCAGGATTTTTTATAATCCACGACCAAACAAAAATATCGGTTTTATTAACAATGGAAGGAGGCATTTCCGGATTTCCAGCTCTGGAAGGTGGACTTCCCCATGGCGGATCTTCTTCTTCGAAATATCCGTAAACCGGGTTTTCTTCATCTATATCTCCGTCATCCCACAAGTCTCCGTCACTATTTTCCTCGCGAGGGTTAGAAGTATTCCATCCTTGCTCATCGTAATATAGGCGAGCTGTATTATTCTCTCCAGTTATATTCCAATACCACCTAATTTCGTCATAATCAGTTAGTCCATCTCCATCAGTATCTGAGTCATCAGGGTCTGTCCTTGATTGGTATGTGTCATTCGATGGAGTAACTTCTTCTAAATCACTTAAACCATCGTTGTCAGTATCAAACAGATTTGGATCAGAAGGGTAGTTGTACTGATTATTTATTCCGTCTTTGTTAATATCCCAAGGTTTAACTTCATCACCGTCCCAAAGTGTATCTCCGTCCGAGTCCTCATTCATTGGATTTGTTCCATAAGTATTAATTTCTTCAAGATTGGTTAATCCATCAGTATCCAAGTCTTCGTCTCCATCCTCTAATCCATCGCCGTCAGTGTCATTATTTCCAGGACTGTAATTGTATCCTTGCGAGATTCGATTATATTCCCAAGTGTCGTTTAATCCATCAGAATCGCTGTCACTAGCTAAAGGATTAATTCCAATTGTAATCTCAAGACCATCATTCAACTCATCTTCATCAGTATCTGCCAATAGAGGGTCAGTTCCATGGTTAAAGATTTCGCTGTAATCCGTTAATCCATCATCATCTGTGTCGCTGTTAGTAGGATTTGTTGAATACGTAAAAATTTCATCATAATCGTCTATTCCATCATCGTCGGTATCTGATTTTATTGGATTAGTACCGTAATTATCAACTTCTATTCCATCTATTATTCCATCGTCGTCAGTATCGTTATCATTTGGGTTAGAGATGTGGATGTTAATTTCCTGTCCGTCATCGATTCCGTCATCATCCGTATCTTCATTGTTTGGGTCAGTAGAATAAGTAAATATTTCAGCATAATCATTCAATAAGTCGCCATCAGAATCCCAATTATTTGGATCCGTATTATGGGTATTGTTTTCAGCCCCGTCACTAAGGCCGTCGCTATCGGAATCAGGATTGTTTGGTTGTGTGTTTGTTAAGTTCCATTCCACAATATCCTCAAGACCATCGCTGTCAGTATCATTTAGCAGTGGATTCGATTCGACAACATTAACTTCATATCCGTCAGGCAACCCATCATCATCTGAATCAGGGTCGTCTTTATCAGTTCCATAAACTTGCTCTTCACCATTTGTTAGACCATCTCCGTCGTCGTCGTTAGCAGCAACATTATCATCGCTTGGATTATCTACGGGGTTAGTTCCATCAGACTCCCATTCAACTCCATCACCGACACCTCCACCATCAGTATCCCAATTATTTGGGTTAGTTCCAATATCAATTTCATCACCGTCATTTAGGCCATCATTGTCACTGTCAGGGTCTGTTGGCTCTGTAGAATAGTCATTTATTTCTTCTCCGTCAGCAAGTCCATCGTCATCAGTATCGTCGTTAATGGGATTAGTCGTATATGTGTTAATTTCTTCATAGTCGTTGAGTTCATCTCCATCAGTATCTGTACTGGTAGGGCTTGTATTGTGTACGGCAGTTTCATTATAATCCTCGAGTCCGTCACCATCAGTATCCTTTTCTAAAGGATCAGAGCCAAAAATATGAACTTCGTTACCATCGTTCAATCCATCATCATCACTATCAGTATCATTTGGATTTGTTCCTATTCCAATTTCATGTCCGTCATTTAATCCATCTCCATCTGTATCGTTATTCCCAGGTTCAGTACCGTAATTGTTTACTTCAATTCCGTCGCCTAAGCCATCATCATCTGAATCCAATGAGGTCGGGTCAGAGCTGTAATCGTTAATTTCCTCTCCATCATCTAACCCATCACCATCAGTATCTTGTACGTTAGGATTTGAGTCATAAATATTTACTTCATCACCGTCACTCAATCCGTCTCCGTCACTATCAACATTTAGAGGTTCAGTTAAATATTCGTTTATTTCTTCTCCATCGTTAAGTCCGTCACCATCAGTATCTTCTAATGTAGGATTAGTTTCGTAATTATTGACTTCTTCTCCGTCGTCTAATCCATCTCCATCGGTGTCATTATTCGTAGGATTTGTAATGTATGTATTTACTTCACTACCGTCACTAAGTCCATCACCGTCACTATCCTCTAGTGTAAGATTTGAAAAGTAGATATTCACTTCATCGCCATCCTCTAATCCATCTCCATCAGTATCAGCGTTTAATGGATTACTAGTTAGGTTATTGACTTCGTGCCCATCGTCTAATCCGTCGCCGTCAGTATCTGGATCTAATTTGTCAGTTCCCAGTACAAACTCTTCGCCATCAGTCAAACCGTCTCCGTCTTGATCTAGGTCATTAGTGTCATCGTCTGAAGCATCCAGCGGGTTACTTTCATCAACGTAGATTTCAACTCCATCTCCAACAGCTCCACCATCGGTGTCTGAGCTAGTAGGGTTGGTTCCATCATTCTCATTTACTACACCATCGTTGTTGAAGTCACAAACAACTTCAGTAGTAGGATTCATCCAGGTGCAATCTGGAAATACTCCATCTAATTCCCATTTATCTAGCAATCCGTCAGAATCAGTATCATTACTGTTTGGATTAGTATTGTGATTGAAAATTTCATTTCCGTCTGTTAATCCGTCATTATCACTATCGCTGTTGGTTGCATTTGTAAAGTAAGTGGTAATTTCATCTCCGTCTTCTATTCCGTCCCCGTCCGTATCATTGTTGCCCGGTTGAGTCCCGTAATTGTTTATTTCGCTGCCATCACCTAGTCCATCACCGTCAGAATCAACCAAAATTGGATTAGAATCATAGATATAGGCTTCGTCTCCGTCATCTAATCCATCTCCGTCACTGTCTGCAACGTTTGGATTAGATTCATAATCGTTAACCTCTTCACCGTCTTCAAGGCCGTCTTCGTCTGAGTCTCTAGTTAAAGGGTCAGTAAGGTGGGTAATAATCTCATCATAATCACTCAAGCCATCCCCGTCAGAGTCTTTTCTATCAGGATTTGTCCCATGGTTGTTTACTTCGTCGCCATCTAGAAGTCCATCTCCATCGGTGTCATTGTTATTCATGTCAGTATTGTAAATGTTACTTTCTTCAATATCAGTTAATCCATCCCCATCAGTGTCTCTTTCATCTGCAGGGATGTCATCTGTATTGTTATTCAATGGGTTAGTGCTATCTAAATCTACTTCCAGCCCATCTACAGTACCTCCTCCGTCAGTGTCAGCAACAAGAGGATCAGTCGAATCATTTTCATCTCTTACCCCGTCCTCGTTATAGTCGCATAACACTCCAGTTTTTGGCGAGACCCAATCACAAAAACCTAAGCCAGTGATTTCTCTGAAATCCGATAATCCGTCACTATCTGTATCTTCTAAAAGTGGATCTGTAAAATAAATTAATACTTCATCTCCGTCGTTGATACCATCACCGTCAGAATCAACATTATCAGGGTCAGTTCCAATTTCTTCTTCTCTGTGGTCGAAAAGACCGTCACCGTCACTATCTCCTATGTCATCATCAGTATTTCTGGGGTCAGTTGAATCGGTAAATAGCTCTTCAAAATCTGTACGACCTCCTCCGTCAGTGTCTTCTAATTCAGGTGCAGTTTCTCCATCATCTAATTTTCCGTTACCGTTTTTATCTTCGTCACCGTCGTCAATCCCATCTCCATCGCTATCCGCGTTTCTAGGGTCTGTTGTTGTCAATTCATCTTCATCAGGTTGCCAAGTTTCACTACAACTGGTGTAAAGGTTACTCCCATCCTTGGTCGAACATGAGTTTGAGTTAAATTCCCAATCGAAAATATTTGGGTCAGATATTCCTAATTCAAGACCATCAGTTAGCCCATCATCATCAGAATCGTTGTCAATAGGGCTTGTATCGTAAAGGCTATATTCATCACCATCAGTTACCCCATCATTGTCGGTATCAGAGTCTAAAGGATGTGAGCAGAATTTCCCAGTCAGCGTAAATAATCTACACAATATTTCATCATCATCTTCCAGCCCGTCGTTATCTGTATCGGCAGATAAAGGATCAGTTCCAGTATTTTCGTTGTTTACATAGATTCCAGTGTTTGTTTCAGCTCCATCAGGCAATGTATCGAAGTCACTGTCAGGATTGTTCGGATCCGTACCAATACCGATCTCATACTCATCCGTTAGCCCATCATCATCAGTATCTGTCATTTGGTAGTTTGTTCCTGGTTGAGTACCATTTCCAACTACGGAATCGTCGTCACCAGAAGTTGTGGCTCCGTTAGGATCACAAGTTGGGCAAGTAGTAGATGATGTGGGTTCAAAGGTTAACCATCCAATTTCATCAAAAAGAACTTCAGCATATGCATGTCCATTAAGCATAGTGACAATTCTTGTATCTTCTTCAATTTGGTAACCAGTACTGTCTCCATATCCACTATTTTGCCATCCTTCAGGAGTGATTACCTCTCCAGGTCCGTTTCCTTCGACATACCTTGTAGGTATTCCATTTAGTCTAGATAAAACAGTGAAAGCGGATGCAAAATTAGTACATTTTCCATCAGTACCCTCATTGCCAAATAAAAAATAATCAACAAAATCATCGCCTTGCGGTGTTAATGTACCATTAATATTGTAGTAGTAATTATTTCTCAGATAATACATGATGGCTTCAGCTTTTTCATAATCAGTATCTTTACCTTCAGTTATCGAAGTTGCTAGGTCATAAACATCATTATCAGGTCCTGGTCTTACAGGAAATTGGGGTAATTCTGTAAATTGAGAAGGAAAAGTAGCAGGTGCGTTAGCTGCTCTTTTTACATTTTCGGGAATGTTGTACTCTGTCATGGTGAATGTATATGATTGAGCATATCCATCCACTTGTAAGTTGAATGAGCTATCCATTGTAACACTGTTACTTATGAAAACACTGTTGGTATACAATGAGGTAGATAAATATCCTTGAACTGGCATAATCCAAGTCATTGTATATTGATGTTCTTGTCCAGTAATATCCGGATGTGTTACTAAGTAATCATAGCTGTAAGGATTTGCACCCGTAGACCAATAGCCCGGATTATTATTGACTCCAGTGTCGATATCATATTGTTCACATCCGGGGCTAGGGCACCACTGACTTCTAGTGTAAGAGTTAGTTGCGTCATCGAATCCATTGTCGTATATTGTCTTTGCTGCAGTCCTCCAATATTGAGGGTTTGAGGTAGGATCTTCGCAGGTATCACAGGTTACTGTGAATTTAACTGCAGCCAAAACTGCGAGAGGATAAAACCCTTCCAAACCACCCATTCCATTAGAATCAGGTTGCGGAGTCCAGTCATTTTTATTAGCCATGTCTTCAGCCCAAGAAGGCAGTGGAGGATCTTGATCGTCCATGTCAGGAATACCGTCACCGTCACTATCCGGATTATTCGGATCAAGATGGTCAATCATATTCTCATACATGTCAGGAATTCCATCAAAATCAGAATCCATCATTTCTTCTTGATCTGAAAAACCATCACCATCAGCATCCGGATCCATGCAATTGGTAATCCCATCTCCATCTAGATCACCTTCACAATCGTACAAATCTTCCATGCTATCTGGGATTTCATCTAAATTTTTCAAATCGTCCCACATTTGTTGTTCCATGAGGTCTGATATTCCGTCATCATCCATATCGAAATCATTAGGGTCAAATCCTAATGCAATTTCGTAATCATCAGAAAGTCCATCTCCATCACTATCTCTCATAGGTGGATCAGGTATTCCATCACCATCGATGTCTTTTTCGGCTAAAGGATCTTTGTCTATACTTGATGCACGAGATAAGAATGGAGAATAAGGTAATGCTGTAAGTAACAAAATAACAACAATCAAAGCTTGATACTTTCGTCCTCGCATAATTAGCCTATTACCACAGAAATAGCCGTCATTAAATTGTTTGGTCTAAAATTATGGCGCCCGCGCCGGGATTTGAACCCGAGTCCTCAGCTCGACAGGCTGAGATGATAGGCCAGGCTACACCACGCGAGCACAATAATCTACCGTAGCTGTTTCTATTTAGAGTTTAAGGTAACTTTTACATTCCCATGTTAAGCCTGAAAGAAGGATTTCCAGCTTCTGAGTTACCAAAAAAATCTTCAGAATCGCCTTCTTCCATCATAGCTCCAACTAACACGCCAACAGTTTCTTGTAAGAATTTTAGTTCAGTTTGAAGTTCATCGATAGTTTGTTGTAATTTTTTAATTTCTTCAGCTTCTTTAGACACTCAGCACACACACTAATGTGGGTTATAATACTATCTATCTTAAATTAAAACTTAGACTTTAGTATTGGCAATATTTCGAACAAATCACCAACTATTCCATAGTCAGCTACTTTGAAAATAGGTGCATCTGGATCTTTATTTATGGCAGCAATGCATTTTGAACCGCTCATTCCACCTAAGTGTTGTATTGCGCCAGATATTCCGATTGCCAGATACAATTCAGGTGCTACAGTTTTTCCAGTTTGTCCAACTTGGTGAGAGTGCGGAACCCATCCTGCATCTACAATAGCTCTGCTAGCGCCAGCAGCAGCACCCATACTTTCAGCAAGAGGTCTAATCATGGAGTCATAGTTCTCAGCATTCTCCAGCCCTCTTCCTCCGCTTACTACAATAGCTGCTTCAGTTAATTCAACAGTTCCAGATCCTACAGTTTCAATGTCTGTTGTAGTTAAAGTGGAATCAGTAATAGCACCAGAAAAATTTTCGACACTTCCTGACCATGCTTCGCCAGCAGGATATGCATTATTTCTAATTGTTGCCACTACGGTTCCAGATGGATTTGATTTAGCTAGAACCTTTCCAGCAAAATTCGGCCTGACATAGCCATCAGTGCCAGCTTCTAGACAGTCTCCAAGATATCCGCAGTTTAGCTCAGCAGCTAATCGTGGGCCTAAATCCTTCCCCATTGATGTAGCGCCCAAAAGTATAGTTTCAATTCCATTTTCTTTTACTATGTGACTGGCGATGGAGGCATATTTAACAGGATCATAATTTTCTAAGCTCTTGTCATCGGCCATTACGATTTTACCTACTGATAATTTC
>CEOJ01078526.1_pt1 | contig 16706 bp, 5 predicted proteins | sample 530281 | NCBI WGS metagenome assembly CEOJ01 (sample SAMEA2619879, study PRJEB7988) | marine metagenome | isolation source: saline water (ENVO:00002010), including | reverse complement strand
AATCCCTCGCGACGCGCGCGCCGCCGCCGACCTCGGTCGCGAACGCGCGGCGGAATTAGCGCGCGATGGCGACGATGACGACGCGTACGACGACGATCCGCTCGTGCACATGGGACGAACGAATAAATCTGAACTCAAACGTCGAGGTGCGAGACGCGAGGCGAGAAGACGACGATCCATCGATGGACTGACGGTGCATTAATTCATTTGTATTCGACAGCGCGAGAAAAGCGAGACGCGGCGAAGACGCTCTTGCGGTACCCTCGGTCGCAGATTGAACGTCTGCGAGTGCCCGAGGACGTGCGTTCGCTCATCTTGAGCGGTATGAACATCAAGGGGAAACACGGGGCGATGAAACGACACGAAGGGGCGCTCGCGAAACGGTTGAGAAGTTTACGGGACGACGAGCGGGCGACGCTCGAGACGCAAATGCGAGAGATAGAAACCGGCTCGAGCGGAACGATCGATCCTCGCGTGGAGACGTTGGCGCTGAGTTGGCGCGATCGGTTACTCGATGTCGATGACGATGACGACGCCTCGCGCGCGAGAGAGGAGGTTTTTCAAGCCTTGGCGCTCGACGACGTCGCGTGGAGTTTTACGCGTCAAGAGTTGAAGCGAGCGCTCGCCGACGCCGAGAACGAATCCCGCGATCGCGCCGAGCGACTCACCGCCTTCAACGCCCTCGTCGACGAAGAGATGAAAATATTCGCCTTCGGCGAGACGGACGAACGCGTCTTGGCGGAGACTCGCGCCTTTGTCTCGTCAAAGATTCGAGCCAAGTCGGGTTCGAAGAAGCCGTCCACCGCGCGCGCGCGCGCGCTCCTCGCCGCCCTTCGCGAGATCGCCACCGTCGTCGTCGATCGCTAGCAAACGTTCGTTCGTTCTTCTTTCTTTCCTTTTATAATCACACCCCATCAGTACGTCCCACCCGCGCGCGTCCCTCTCGCGCGCCTCCTTCGTCTCGATCCAAAAAGTCAACGCGCGAGATGCATGAGATGAGATGCACGCGTGCGATGCGTGAGATCTCGCGCGTCAGACGACGACGACCGAGACGCGAGGACCGAGACGACGCGCGCGTTCGCACGAGAGAGAGACACATCGTCATGCAGGCACCGACGGTGGTGGTGAATCAAAACGCCTCGCGCGAGACGGGATCGATCGCGCGCGCGAATAACATCGCGGCGGCCAAGGCGGTGAGCGACGTCGTGCGCACGACTCTGGGACCGAGATCGATGTTGAAGATGATTCTGGACGCGTCTGGAGGTGCGTGTGATGCGTCGTTCGACTCGAGTGGAGGATGGGGACGCGCGAGGAGGAGGAGGACGGAGGAGGGAAGAGAGGAGGAGGATGGTCAAAGGGTGGGCGGGGAGACGACGCGAGACGCGAGACGAAACGAGGAGGACGCGCGACTGACCATCTGACCGTTCGTTCGTGCGCGCGTCGCGTCGGTCGTAGGTATCGTGTTGACGAACGATGGGAACGCCATCTTGAGAGAGATCGACGTCACGCACCCGGCGGCGAAGAGCATGATTGAGTTGTCGCGAACGCAAGACGAAGAAACCGGGGACGGGACGACCTCCGTCATCATTCTCGCGGGGGAGATTTTACACCTCTCGCAACCGTTTTTGGAGAAGGATATTCACCCGACGGTGATCGTGCGCGCGTACATGAAGGCGTTGGACGCGGCGCTCGGGGTGATCGACGCCATTAGTTTTCCCATCGACGTCGCCGATCGCGACGAAATGTTGAAAATTGTCAAGAGTTCCATCGGTACCAAGTTTACAGCGCGCATGGGGGAATTGATTCCGAATTTGGCGCTCGACGCCGTGATGTGCGTGGCGAGAAAAAATGAAGACGGGACGAACGATATCGACATTAAAAAGTACGCAAAGGTGGAAAAGATTGCGGGCGGTTCCATCGACGATTGCGCCGTGTTGCGAGGGGTGATGATGAACAAGGACGTCGTCGCTCCGAGTCGCATGAAGCGACGCATCGAGAGACCGCGAATCTTGCTGTTGGATTGCTCGCTCGAGTACAAGAAGGGTGAAAACCAAACCAACGTGGAGATCACGAAGGAGGAGGATTGGGCGACGCTGTTGAAGATTGAGGAGGATTGGATCAAGGAGACGTGCGAGAAGATTGCGGCGTTCAAGCCCGACGTCGTCGTCACGGAGAAAGGGTGCAGCGATCTCGCGTGTCATTACCTCGCCAAGGCTGGCATCACCGCGTTGCGTCGCGTGCGCAAGACGGATAACAATCGCATCGCGCGCGCCGCGGGGGCGACCATCGTGTCCAGAGTGGAGGAGATTCGCGAGTCGGATATCGGTACGGGCGCCGGTTTATTCAACGTCGAAAAGATTGGCGACGAATACTTCACATTCATCGTCGATTGCGACGAACCCAAGGCGTGTACCATCGTCCTTCGAGGTGCGAGCAAGGACATTTTGAACGAAATCGAACGCAATCTACTCGACGCCATGGGGGTGGCAAGAAACGTCGTGCAAGATCCGCGTTTACTACCGGGAGGCGGCGCGGTGGAGATGGCGGTGTCGAGAGCCATCACGGAAGAAGCGTCCAAGATTGAAGGCGTGGAACAGTGGCCGTTCCGCGCCATCGGGTCGGCGCTTGAAGTCATTCCGCGCACGCTGGCGCAGAATTGTGGCGCCAACGTCATTCGTACCCTCACCAAGCTTCGCGCCAAGCACGCCGAGGGCGAAGACGCGCGCACGTTCGGCATCGACGGCGAGAAGGGCACCATCGTGGACATGAAGGCGCTCGGCGTGTGGGATCCGTACGCCGTCAAGGTGCAATCCATCAAGACGGCGGTGGAGAGCGCCACCATGCTCTTGCGCATCGACGACATCGTCTCCGGATTGTCCAAGAAGAACGACGATGCAGCTGGCACCGGGACAGGTGTTAACGCGGGCGCAGGCGGTGATGACGACGAGTAGGAAGAGCGTCCGTCGTCGTCGTGGAACCATCATCATTAATTAGTATATTCTCCTCCTTTGAATGAAACGTACACACCGTTACTAGTAAGTCGTAAGTCGTACGAGTCGTGAGCCGAAAATTGAAAATTGAAAAACAAGATTTGAGGATTAATCCACATCGTCACACACGCGCGCGTTCGGACCATGGACGCGGCGCGCGTGGCGATGAAACACACGTCAGACGCCGGACGCGCGGCTCTGGACGCCGTGGGCGTCGCCCGAGACGCGCTGTGCCCTCGCGCGCGTCGACTCATCGACGCCTCGTTTCCTCCCGAGTCGCACGATCGCGCCGAACTCGCGTCGAGATTGCTCGCGCTGGCGGTATTGCAGTACGCGCAGCACATGGCGAGTTTTCGAGCGTGGCGATCGAGCGCGCGGGCGTGGTCGTGCATCGCGAGAGGGGACGCGAAGGGGACGTTTTCGTCGATCTTTTGGGCCTTCGCCACGTTTGCCGTCGTCGCCGAACCGTTGCGACTGTCGAGACGCACGTACAGGGCGTTACTGCGCCGGGAGATGGCGACGAGGTTCGGAAACGATGCGGTGCAAAAGATGCTGTCGGACGACGCGCTGGTGAGCGATGGGGCGGTGGGGACGCGGGGCGCGTCGACGGATGCGGCGGGGACGGCGGCTGTGGGCGCGCCGGCGTTCGCGAGAGCGGCGTTGGATGCGGCGGCGGATGGCATCGAGTCGTGCGTCGCGCTATTGTATCACTCGCAGAGTTTGTTCTCAAGTAACTTTTGGAGCGCGCCGGTGTTGATCGGGTGCGCCATCGTGGGACAAGCGATGCAGACAGCGCGGTCGTTTGACGGTTATGAGGCGAAAAAAGAAGCGCATCGAGCAGAGACAGCCACCGAGAGGCTACGCGAGCTTCTCAAGCATGCGCGCACGAACGGTGAAGCGATCGCGCTCGCGAACGGGAGCGCGGTCGAAGTGGAAGAGGCGATGGCGACGCTGGAGGCGGGACAAGAGTTTGTGTACAGACGAGAAGTTTTGAACTCCAGGACGAGTTTCCCGTCAGACGTGTACGAATCCGCGGCGAATCTCTTGCCCGTCCTTTCCATCATTCCTCGTCTCGCTCGAGGGATGAGCGTAGACGCGTGGGACGTGCAGGTAGCCATGACGTCATTCAACGGCGTTCGCGCCGCGTTGGCCGTGCTCGTGCAAAACATGACGATGTTGCGTACGGCGGAAACGCACGCCACAAACGTGTCTAACTTGTACGACGCGCTCGATGCGTCGTCCACTCGAGCGTCTATGGCAGTCGACAAGAATGGCGCGGCGATCGGTTCGAGCGTGCACGCGGAGACTCCTGAAGACGACATGTCTCTCGTGGAGGTTGAAGCCCTCACCGTGCGCGGGTACGACGGTCTCGACGTCATTCGCGGGCTCGATTTCGTCCTCTGCCGCGGAGATTCTGTCGCCGTCGTCGGTCCATCGGGATGTGGGAAGACGCTGCTCGTGAAAACACTCGTCGGGTTATGGACTCAAGGGTCGGGCAGCGCTCGAGTCATCGATCGCGCTCGCGTGTGCGTGCTTTCGAGAAAGCCGTACTTGCCGAGAGGGACGTTGCTGGACGTGTGTTTATATCCCACATCTTCCGCCGAAATAGGCGCGGAGACGGTGGCTTTGCTCCGAGAAGTGATGATAGCGCTCGGTTTGGAGCGATTCATGGAGTACTTGGACGTCATCGCCGCGTGGGATGATAATTTGAGTCAGAGTGAGCAACAGCGATTCGCCGTCTGTCGCGCCGTCGTGAACCGCGCCGAGTTGTGCATTCTCGATGATGCGACGTGCTCCATGGATCCCAAGGACAGAGTCGCCGCGTACGGTGTGCTGAAAAAGCACGTGGGTGGAATCTTGAGTTTAGGCGACGAAGTGTCGTTGCCCAAGCACCACTCGCGCACGCTCCGCGTACACTCAGACGGGACGTGGAGCGACTTTGTCGGCGGCGTCTCTCCGGTAAAACTTCACACGCAAAACGGTGAAGACGCAAGTTCCGCTGCGGCTTCGACGACAACTTCACTGACAAAACGAGACGCCACGCCCACGAACATGGCATTTAGCCCGTTACAGATGGACGCAAGCAGGAAGGGGAATCAATTTATTCGTCAGCAGACTAAGAAAGTCGCTCGCGCGCTGGGCGTAAAGCCGGAAAAGCTCGGCGTCGTTCCGACACCGACGAAAGATAGGACGGGTGGGAAATCTCTCTCATTCGACCCTCTTAAGTAATTTGTTGTTGTAGAAATGTACAGTTACAATGGACTCATCTAAACAAATCCGAAACCTTCGCATCCCTCCGTAATGGCGAGTAGAAGGCGTTCGCGAAGAATTTCTTTCGAGCTATATTCGTGTAAATCTAACTGATTGAAGCACGTGTGTGCGGACGGCAATTTCGCGTCGTCTGCGTGCTGTCTATGAATGGAGAATCTTTGAGGTCCTTGCATCCCTTGCAGGGCGCTGAATCCCTCGAGCGGAACTTTCGAAGTCCCTGTGCAAAACATCAATAATCGCGCCAAATCATCCTTTGATAATTCGCGCACGACGTCCCAAAACCATTGAATCTGTTTCGAACCTACGGTAAAGCCGGTGTATTCGGTATTCGCGCGCCAATCTTCTATGTCTATGTCTGGCGTGCCACTTATCATCAACTCGAGCTCTGCCGCGTTCAGAATGGAGATGGTTTCCTTCGGAATGACCTCCTCGAACCCCTGCACCATGGCCGCCAACTGTTCCTTGACGGCGTTTGTCATTCTGTACGCGCTGACGAGGTTGACGTATTCCGCTTTGTTTTCATCCGTGACGGGTATATTTCTCCCGTTTTCAATCAAATCGTGTACCTCCGTCTTACCAAAGTACTCCGTCGATTCGCTAAACGTATACTCCATGACGCCTTCGATGGAGTTTTCCAATATCCACTTTAGACTCTTGAAGTAATCTGGATCTACGCCTTCCATGTCTTCGTATGTGAGCACCTGCCCGAGCAAATGCTTGTAAATTGGACGCGTGAAATACGCATTCAGAAGAATGTCGTCCAAGAGAACCTTGCCGACGAGCCTTCCAACGAATCGGAAATAACGCGAAAATTCTGGATGAACTTTGCTATCGGCGTTCGGTTTGTAACATCCATCGTGAGATAACTCGAAGAGGGCGATGTCTGGTTTGAAAATTTCTCTGGCCAAAATGCTGAACCATTCCTTGATCAATCCTCCGCCGTCAAGTCCCTCTTCCCCGACAAACACGATGCTCAACTTGCCGCGTATCTCCTCCACACTTCTGTTGCTGAGATGTCTGAAAGAATCCTCAAGCACGTGAGCTCTCCTGATGTGAAGCTGACGATTTTCGGGACGTTCTCGTCCTTGACGATCGCGAAGTTTCTTTATGCGAGAGCGCACTTCCGCGCGCTTGACTGAAAAGTCGAGCAACCTCGGATTGTGCAACAACAACTTCATTTCCTCAGAGAGTAATTGCGGAGAACGCTTCAACTGCTTGTTGAGCAATTCTTTGTGTGCTTCGACGAACGCCCATATGTCTGCCATCAGTGCGTAAATCTCGGAGCCTTGCTTCGTCGTTGCGTTTTGTTCAGACAACGATTCGAGCACGTGAGTTGATCCTCGCTGCAGCGCGTGCAAAGTTTCGAGCATGTGGCTCGATGTTCGTTGCAAAATCCCGGTCGACGATGGCGGTCTGATACCGATCGCTGGTGACGGTACGCGCAGAGAGTGTGAAGGGAGGAAAGCACCCGAATCGCGGCGCTGCCTCGTGAGCTCGCTCTCTATGAATGGCATAATCTTGCTACCAATCATCATGTAAGCCTTTATACCATCCGTCAGCACGGCGACAGCTTGAGAGTGCTCGTTATGATCATGCTGATCTTTCCCTTCCATTTGCTCGACGTATGTGTGCAACATTTTCCACAGAGGGCGAAGGTTTTTCCCGTAACTTACGAGTTGATTCTGCACCTCGTCAGTCGAGTTTTCGACGAAGGACAGCACGAACGTGAAGCATCGAGTCAAGCGAAGCAACAGCGGCATGCATTTGCTGATTTCCTTTCTCGCGTCGATGATCCTATTGTTGACCTTGACGTCGGTAAAGTCCACGAGCTTGCCCGCATCGAACGAAGCGACGGAGATGTTCTGAAGAGCGGTTTCGGAACAGGCGATTGCCGTTCTGTGCAATCTCGCCAAGACTTCATCTTGAACGTTTGACGGACAGGATTGACAAAGCTTTTTCAGAACGCTGTGAACTTTGTCGTACGTCTGCGAAGAGAGGTGAGGCTTTTCCAAAATACTTATGATATCAGACACCAAGTGCGGATACTTGGGCAACACCTCGCTGAACACGGCGGACTCCTTCAGCGAGCCCTTCAACGTCGCGTGCTTGGACAAGTAATTGTCAAGACACGTCGCGCACAGTTCAACACCTCGCACATCGTACCGCTTCGGCTCCCAAATGAGCAACCGCAACAGGATAACGAGTAGTGACATGTCAATCGTCGCCACTCCGTCGCTCGACAGATGCGTGGTCTCCGCCGCGTCGTCAATCATGGAATCGATGGCGTCTGCGCTCATCGTCGTCGTTTCTTTCATGGAATCAGCGTTCTCGAGCAAATCGTAAAACCACTTTCTGGATAATTTTGGAACCGTCGACATCGCCTGTACGTGCTTGCTGCGACTCAGCAGCTGCGACAGGAGGATGAGGTATCTTCGAATCACCGTGTTGGAGAAATCGTCTCGCACGTTGTCTGCATTCCTACCTTTGACGTCGAAAACCTCTTCGAAAATCTTCTTTAACATCAAGTTGCGATTCATGTCGACGACGCATAGGTTGACACAAATTTTGTTCACCGCGTCCTTTGACTCGATACGATTACTGCGGTACATGGCCAACAACGTGTTCACGTGCGTGACGTCCAACTCGACGTTCGCTTTGAAAGGCTTGAATGCCTCTGAATTCTCTTCGCGGGTCGGCGTCGGATGCCTGAAAAGCGTGTCGATGCGGTCTATGTCAACGCCTTGGACGGCCTGCGGAGGCATTCCTGGCATTTCCGGTACACGCGCCATGAATGCACGAAGTGAATTCGCAATCGTCTCGCGATTCGACGCGCCGGTTCCTGGACCAGGGCGCGGGCGGGCGGATGGGCTCAGTATTCTGTTCGCCTGTGCAGTCGTCGATCGAATCAACTCTTGCTGAATGTCACGCGGCATGGCCGTCAAAAACTCCGCTTCAATTGTAGTAAGCGCGTTGGCTCTCGTCGTGTCGCCGGCTTGCTCGCGAGCGCGAGTGACGAGCCTATTCGCTTCCAGAAATCCATCTCGTAAGTCTTCTGATACCAAGGTGAGCTGATTGGACGTGATATTGAGTTGCGTCGCAATCTCGCGTTGGCGCGCGGTGCGCTCCTCCGGAGACTCGTCAGAAGCCTTGGGACGCTCGTCCTCTTTGACGGCGGGTTCCTTTCCCTTGCTCGCCGAACCGGGCGAAGCCTCCGCCGCCGCATCGTTCACATCTGTTTTCATTAATAAAGTTTCATCCAACGCCACGGATTCACCGACGGACATGTGTACTGTGCTACACCAGAAACTCGATCGGGCGTGACGTCCGTCCAAACTCCAGCAAGTTTGATCTCGCACTTTAAAATCTTGCGGCGATTGCGCTTGGTACGTTCCGTCACCCAACCACAAAATTGCTTTGGCGGATGAAAGTGGATCAAAGAATTCCAACCTCGTCGGCCTGACCGCCAATCGAGCCATCTCTCCGCTGATTGAAGTGAGAACATTGTGAAGCGATCGCGACCTGGAGCTAAAGTCCAATGGCGTAGAGAGCGTGATGTTCAAGTTTGATCCGACGCGCTGCACATTCACGCCGTCTTGACTGAACGTGGCGGTTTCGTCTTCTCCCAAACCCCACGTGTGCCATGAATTCGTTTGCGTCACGGAGTTTTCGCGCGCGCTGCTTCGGAAGAAGTGGTCGCGCTGATTGTTCATCGAGCCAAACTCCGAGTCGGGCGAAGGACCAGTGAGCGTCTCATCCACAGACACTCTGCGACCTCCCGCGATCTCGACTTCACGTATCGATTGTGCCTCGACTCTTGGATCGATCCCAGCCATAGCGCTCGCGTAATCATTGGCGAGCCATCGCTCGAGCTCTCGAGTCGACACGTTCGTTTCTTGTTCGTTCATCATCGCCCGCGGAAGGATGCGAAAGTCTGAATGGGAAGATACAATTGAGGATGATGAGCGCGGCTCTTCGAAGTCACCCTCCTCTTCTTCGTCATCTTCATCCTCTTCTGAACCGACACCGTAGGCGTCGTAGTCATCCGCGTCTTCGTCGTACAAGCCGTCGTCGGACATGTCGTCCACCCCCCCGGGATGTCCGAGCACGACTTCTCGGTCACCGTCCTCGTTCACGTGATCGACGTCGCTAGAGTAAAAGTCGACTTCCTCTTCCTCCTCTTCCTCCTCTTCCTCCTCTTCGTCTTCAGAGTCGTCTTCGTCTTCAGAGGCATCGGAATCGTCGTCGATTTCTTCGTCCTCGACTTGCGCGTCGTCGAAATCTTCGCTGCCCGAGTGATCCTCTTCCATCTCGCTATCGGCTTCTATTTCTTCCAATTCATCAACCATCACTTCATGGTATGCCCCCTCTCCATTTTCGTCGTCGAGACGTTCCTCTTCATCCGCGTCGTCGTGCATTTCAACGTCCCCCGCACCGTCCATGCGCTCGAAATCGTCTTCTTGCATGTCGTCGTCGACTTCAAAGGCGGCTCCGTCGCCCATCATGGCGGGAACTTCGCCGTCGTAGTCTTCGATGCGAGCGACTTGAATTTGACCCCCAGCGGCGTGAGCCAGTAAGTTTTCTAGCATTTCTTCGGGGCTTGCAGCGTTTTGATCGGCGCTGCGTTCCGCCGCGGCGGTCGCCTGGCGAACGGCGTGAGTGATGCGCGCGAGACGATTTTCTCGTTTCGTCTTTGCCGACCGCGTCACGAGCGCTTCGAGCACGGCGAGGATGACTCGCATGAAACCTGGGTTCGTTTGATCGCTCGATCGCCGCAAGACTGCAATCAGCTCGATGATACGCTTCGGTACTTTCAGAGCGTACATGGTCTTCACGACACCTTGCTGCAGATTGAAAATCGCCCGATTCCGTATGCGCTCTCCGCTCTGATAGCCGCGCGCCAAGCCGTAATCCATCAGCGCATGCAAAAAGTCGATCAACGCGTGTTTGGGTGGAACCTTATCGGCGCACTCGTGATCTTCAACCTCGAGCAAAGAGAGAAGTTGCTCGATAATTTTTGATCGCGCCTTGGCGTTGTTCACGCAAACCGTCGCCAAAAAGAAGGCGGCATTTTCGTTCCCGCACCAAACTCCAGTCAGATCTTCCGACCCTTTCGCTGCGGGTTTTCTCCTTCGAGGTAAATGATCTCGTAAGATGGTACGAAACATGCCGCTCGTACCGTCAATCTTCATCATCAACTTTACACTCCCTGGATGCACCTCAACGATCTCGGTGAGCAATCGGAAAGCCGCGGCTTGACGCTCAAGCTGCGCCGTCGACTTGTCCCTGATTCCATCGATCGCCGTGGCCAGAAGAACCTCTAAGACTACTTTCAAACTCTTTGAATTTTTAACGTCAGGCAACGCTGGCATTTCTTTGATTTCGCTCCTCTTCGGTACGACGTATCGACGTTCGCCATCAGGATGTTCGCCCAAAGACTTGATCTCTGCCACATTCGCGAAAGCCTTCTGAAAGGTTTCAAAATCTCGTTCAACGGTGTGTTTCATCGCCGTACAGAATGTCTTCAACGTGACTTTGAAGTCTCGACCGAGCGGTGGCTTTGTGATACTCTTCACAATTTCGAGCTCCATCGCCGACTGAAGCGATTTTTTGTCATCCAAAAGGTGTCGAAGAATGACACAAACGCTGTCGTGGTCGTAATTCCAAAAGTACGTGAAAAGAGTATCCGTGAAATTCTTCGTGCCCGCGACTGGGTTCTTGGCCGCGATGACGCGATCGGCCACACCAGAATCACGTGAAAGATTCGCGAGCAGATCGAGGATGGCTGCCTGAATCGACGAGGCGTCGAAATGAAACGCCATGTCTCGCCTCTTCATTGATTCCACATCGAGTTCACCGCCACTATTGTTCGGCTTGTTTCGCATGCTCTCCGCATCAACATTTTCAACAGCCGTATTCCTTTGCAGATCGTCTGCAAAAGCAGATAAACACGCGATACATGCATCCGCGACCGCAAATATCTGATTCTTTGACAGGTATCCAAACTTGGAGTACGTACCGTCGCCAACCTTTTGCACGCACGAGGCGGTGTGGATACACGTCGTCATCGTCGCAAGAAACATGGGAATATTTTCCATCTTGGATTGGCATGCGCTTTCGATCGCTTGGCAAAATTCTTTCACGAGTGACTCAATCATGGACGCACGCTTCCACACGACTTCGCGCACGACCTCATCGCCTTGTCTCGAGAGCGCATCCATGAACGCGTAGAGCTTGCACTCGTTTACGACGTCGGCGGCGACGTCCCTCTTACGACTGCGGACCACTTCAGTGATGAGCTCATCGATGTATTCACGACGAGGCAGTGTACTCAACTCGTGATTCTCCACCAATTTCAGTAAAAAGGTCGCTCCCTTCTCGGCGTTGATGCGGTAATAGGCGAACATAGCATCCACCAACTCCCGCACGCCGGGTAATCGATCTTGAACGGCGTGCACGTGTTTCACCTCCGCCGGAGCCGTGGACGGGTCCGTCGCCTCCGTGCTCGTCACTTGCATCGGTTCCGCCGCATTGTTCGCTTCATCAACGGGCGTCGCCGGAGGCGGTGGCGCTTCGTGAGGAACATCGTCCATGGGACGAGTCAGAAGATACTCCATCGCCCGTTCGACGCTTTGGCCGTTGACGGCGGTGATTGCGTGGTGCGCGTGTCCTCGACTGAATCCCATCTCAACGATGGACGCAATCATATCCTCCGATGGGACGAATGGTCGCGGCGGAGGACGCGGGACCGCGCGCGGAGCGGGCGGGCTTCTTCTCGGATCGGACGCAGCCGCCTGCGACGTGCCTCCCAAAATATTCAAGAAGCACTGCAAGAACAAATCCGCCTCCTTCTGAGACGCGAGCGCCGCGAAATTTGCCACATCCTGCCTCCACAGACATTTCAACGCATCATTCAAAGAACAGTGTATCCAATCCATACCAGACCTCGCATTAGTAAAGGCGTCGGGGACGTGTGAGTACGTCGGCATGTGAACGTCGGTCGCGCTCGCGTGCTCTGGAAGATCGGTGGAGAGCGCGAGCTTGTACGTGTTCGTCGACGTGATCAATTTGACGTCCGATATGGCTGAAAATAGGCGCGCGAAACTGCGAACCGTGTTATAGCATTCCGATGTGACGGCGACATCCTCAGTCTCGGTGCGCTTCACCCCAGATTGCAAAAGTTGTTGCGTCAGTTCAACCGTCGCCTCAAAGTGAGCGTACAGCAAACTGAACAAGCCGCACCTCGCCGCGTAGTTGATCATGACGCCGTTCGGTGCGTTTCTTCTATCGTCGAAGAAAACTTCATACGATAACGCGACGAACGCTCGCAAGTGACTCTGATGACGATCAGTCTCAGACTGATTCTGTGAGTTCAGCATCACAGTGGATTGAGACAGTGCGCGCTTCACTTCGCACGCCATTTCCCACACGGCGTCGCCGCTGCACTTGATGAACTTTTGAGCGCACGGTCCTAAATCTTTTCTGCGACGCATGGTCGTCGATACCTTGGTGACTGAGGCGAAAAGCGCGCTGATCGACCTCATGAAATGATCCGCCCGCACGCACAACCACCACACGGGAGAATACGGCTGTTGCTTCGAGTCAACTTTCGCGAGAACTTTGTGGAACATCGCTTCCAATTTCGACGCGCGCGAGAACGCTTCAAGAGCCGATCGAAACAAGATCTGCGTCTCCTCTCGCGAATGCATGAGTTTGCAAGACATTGCCGGCATCTGCTGGATGACGGACGAAAACAAGTCGCAGAGACGCTCGTACCCAGCCATGAATGTGCACAATGATTTGACTTGTTCACAGAACGCCGTCTCGTTCTTCAAGTGTGGTCTCTTCGATTTGTTACTGGTAGTGTTGCAGTAAATGTCATACGAGGCGTATTGATCCATGTTTTCATCCACTGGAACGGGTGCCGCGAATTTAGCGAGCTGCGAGCACACATCGCTCGACGAGCGTGTAAACTGTTTGACGAGCACGGCACATGCGCGCATCACTCCATCCGACGAGTCCAATAGCTCCACGCTGTACGCATTCGCGTCGATCGGATTGATGATCGCCTTGCACGCCACGCTGATGGACTGGTAGCTAGAGCACGATGCAAACTCAATCGGCATGGGGCAAATGACCATCTCCAACAGTATCTCAACCACTCCCACGTTCACGAGCGGTTCGCACATGTGAGACGTCGCTAAAACACCGTCCATGAATCTCGATATATTTTGAAGTCTCTTGGATAATGGCATCTGATCGATGACATCCTTGCTCACGAACGCGTGCTGATACGCGTCGGCGTCGTACATCTTCTCGTAGATGGCTTCTCTCGCATCTGACAGTATGTGGTGCATGACTTGAACGCCGTCACCTTGTAGCGCCGGAATGTGTCTCAAGGCTTCATTGATTCCTGTGCCGACGACTTTGGCCGTGTCTGAGTTCATGGGAAAGGATGTATCTAAAAACATCGTTCTCAAACATGTGAGCGCGGACGATTTGATGACTTTTGCCTGTCCCTGCTCGTTCAAGCAAATGGCGTTGATCGTCGTCGGCACCGCGCAGAGCACCTTGGCCATGTTCTTGTTGTTCCCGATCGGCCACATCGTTTCCGTGATAAACTTGAGAAACGCATCGATGATACCAGCTTCGTCCAGCGTCGCGTAACACGTCGGCTCGTTGTGGATGACGTCGCACAACAAATTCGACGCCAAGGATGATACCCCAGGACCGAATTTGAGCGGATATCTGAGAACGGTGGCCAACGTATCGGTCAACGTACCATCGGCGAGTCCGGGCACGCGCGAGCGCAACCCTCCCGTCGAGAAGCACGTATACGCCATGGTTCGCATGAGCGCCTTGATCAAAACTCGCCTGTGATACCTCACGTACTTCGGCGCGTCGTTCCTGGACGCCGTCGTCGTCGCTAACGTCGTCGTCGTCGTCGTCGTCGTCGTCGCTGTCGTCGTCGCTTGCGTCTCGAAATCTTCTAAACTAGAGAGACTATCTATCTTGCGCTTCCGCTCGGTGGACTCATCCATGTGTCCCGCCGCGCGTAACTCTTCCAGCGCGGCGCGCGTCTCGAGATGCATGCGCTTGGACAACATCTCGAGGCCTTGTAATTCCCTAAAACCCGTGACGGCGCTGCTCTGGTAATCCAGGTATGATTCAATCGTGTGCACGACGTCGATGACGACCGGTAGCATCTCGACGCGCGTCTGTTCGACGAGCGACATCAGCATAGGAAGTAATTCGGCATCCCTGATGGCGCCGCATCCCGGCGTCGTCGTGCTCAAAATTCCCAAGAGGTGCATCAGACTCCTCGCGTCGCGAATGACGCCCGAATCAATCTCATCCTCGGTGGCCGATTGCGACGTCACGGACGTCGACATGGCGGATAAACTCTCCGCCAACACCCCCGGACCCGTGCGTCGTCGAATGATTTGACACACCTGAAATCCACAGACACGATCGTTCGTGTACGCGCTGAGACAATTCATTGCGTCGCGTCTCATATCAGACGAGCGCGTGATGCCTAAATCAACCTGTATCAATCCCAGGAGCGCCAGCGCGCTGCTCTGAGCGTCTTCCACTAAATTCTCGAACTCATTACTCTTCAAATTCGGATCACCGGCGTAGGGACTCAATTTACCCATGTTTATGATGACGTGTTGCGCCAGGCACGAGAGTCGAGCGCACGTCTCGCATCCCTCTCTGGTGCGCGCGAGCTCTTGAATCCACAACTCCATAACGAAGGCTGCGTGCACGGCGCCGACACTACTTCCAAACTCGTCGGTCTCGACATCAAACGCACCCCCAGCGCAATTTGGTTCATCGTCGTGAGCTTTGAACTTCGCGCGCGCGATTCGATTCGTCGTCTCGGCGAGCGAGAGACCGCCGGGAATGTCGGCGTAAAACTCGCGCTCGTTCACCACGGTGGGCGATTTTCCGTCCGCGATCGCGCGTCGACGCACGCGCAGACACAAAGTTATCCCCCCGTCGACGCTCTGACTCGACTCGCCGCGCCCACGCCGCCCACGTCCCGTCGTCGTCGTCGTCTCGTCGCCGCACCGCGCGAAGAGTTCGTACTCGACCCGATACGTCGCCGGTTCGCCATCCAAACGCGACGGTTCGACGAATTCGCATCGAACGTCTCGAACGATCGCTCGCGCGCGATTTGCATCATCGCACGGCCCCGGAAACGACCGTTCGTTCGCGTCAATCACAGCCCGCCCGCAGTCCCTCGCGCGTCTGTCGACGGCCGCCGCGAGCCAGACGGAACGTTTCACAGCGTCAGACGTGAAATATTCGTGTCGCATCGTGCGTCCGACGACAGATTTTCTCGTCGCCGCCGCTAATAATCGCAACACACTCTCACACGTCTCCCTAAACTCTAAGAAGGCTGTCACCGCCTCTCCGTGCGTAAACGCCGTGCCCTCGCCGCAATTTTCTAACACTTCGCGCATGAAATCCGCGATCCAATTCACCGCGCGAAACGTCTCGGCGCCCTTGTCCTCGTCACCCTCCGTCACACCACCCACGCGATTCACGCGCACGCGACGCGCCGTATTTCTCAAGTACTCGGCGAAACGCGCGAAGACATCCACCCAGTGTCGCGCGTCGCACTTGCCAAAGGTCCACTCGAACGCGTCCCGTCCCGACAGTCCCTCGGGAAGCGCCACGGCGAGTAAATCATCCACGATTCGTCTCGTCTCGGGACTCTGCGTCGTCCGAAACAAAACCCACGTGAGAATACACATCGTTCCATTCGTCAGTCTCTCTCGTGCGCGTGCCTCGAACGCGCGTTCGCGCGAAGAGACGCGCGTTCCCTCGCGTTCGTCGAGACGCGCGTCGCGTCGCCTCGGCGCCGACGCACCGCATCCATTCGTCGTCCCGTCGTCTCCACCGACCCTCTCTCCCGCGTCATCGCGTCCCGCATCGCTTTCCCTCCCCCTCTCGCGTCCTCCTCGCCACAGTCTCACCCCCTCGAGCGCGCTCCCTCGCCCGCTCGCTCTGTCGCTTCCCGCGCGCCGTCGGCACGACCGACCGATCGTTCGATTCGCGTCCACCGCGACGCCGACCGAGACGCGTTCGCGCTCGAGATGGACGCGCGACGGACGAACGACGTCGTCTCCTCGCGAGCGCGTCGCGTCGGGGTCCACCGTCCCGCGCGTCGAGGACTCCGTCTCGGGCACTCGTCATTCGTCCGCGCGTCTCCCGTCCTCGCGGTCGTGGACCGTCGGGGTATACACGTAGTCTCGATACCGTCAAAGCGTCCTTCTCTACGTGCGTGCGTGTGCGTCTCCGTCCCTCACGTTCTTTTACCTTCTCGATGTGTGCGCATGACGCGTACACTGGGACGAGTATACCCCAACAGACGAGACGCGTGTGTGGGCATCGCCGCGCATCTCTGAACCCTATGCGTCCCCAAAGAAAGACACCCGCGTG
>CEOJ01115812.1_pt1 | contig 16974 bp, 19 predicted proteins | sample 530281 | NCBI WGS metagenome assembly CEOJ01 (sample SAMEA2619879, study PRJEB7988) | marine metagenome | isolation source: saline water (ENVO:00002010), including | reverse complement strand
CGGGTTAAAAGCCCGGTGCTCTACCAGCTGAGCTAACGACCCAAATTCAGACGAACTATTCTAGACTACTTAATGAATCTCTGGAAGCTTTTGCAGCAGAACTTTCGGGATAATCTTTAATTATTTCTTCAAATTGAGCAATTGCTCTTCCTTTATTTCCTTGTTCTAAATATATAATTCCTAATTTGTACTTTGCTAAGGGTACTCTCCAATGAGCTGGATACAATCCAATTAGTGTATTGAAATTTTGTGTTGCCACGGCAAGATCCCCATTACTAAAATTTATCTCACCAAGCCAAAAATAAGCTAGAGGAGTTTCATCTGAATCCTCAGCATTTTGAACATAAACATTTAGAGCTGTGAGAGCTTCATCTAATTTTCCTTTTTGGATTAAAACTATAGCTTGCTCATAGCTATTCAAAGTTTGTGATTGAGGTTCCTCATCTGTCTGGAAGGATTTTAAATCTTCAACAGACATTAGTGATATTAGTCTTGAGTCTAATTCATCAATCAATGCACTATTTTGATCTTGATAAAAATTTACTTGGGTTTCCAGAATTTCAACTTCATTTCTTAAAACAGCAATTTCTTTTTCTAAAGCTTGTATTTTCAGGTACAAATCTACAAATGTTTTATCATCGTCACTTTGAGAGAAAATAAAAGGACAAATTGAAAATAGCAGGAATAAATATCTCACTACTTAATAAAATATAGTTCAGCTCTTCTGTTCTTTGACCATGCCGATTCATTGGAGGAGCTATCTACAGGTTTTTCTTCACCGTAACCAACAACTTCTATGTTAAATGGGGAAACTCCTGAGGCAACTAAAAAATCCTCGATTGCCTTTGCTCTTCTTTCACTAAGAGCAAGATTATATTCTCTTGTTCCACGTTCATCTGCATGGCCTTCAACCAAGAGTGTGTAATTTGTATTTTCTTTCATGAGTTTTGAAATTGAAAGAAGGTCAGTTAATGAATCTTCTCTCAAAGTATCATCATCATAATCAAAATAGACTTTTGAGTGTGGTTCTCCTATGTTCAAATTTTCTATTGAACTAACTGAATCTACAGATTCATTTGAACTTGTTGTTGTTAAATCGACAGTTTTTGTTTCTTGAACATCAACAGTTTCAATTGATGAACAAGCAAATATAAATAGAATCGAAAATAAAGATATAAAAAAATTTTTCATAATTACCTCAAAAATGGTGACCATGCAGGTTCTTTTAACTCTCCATATAAAGCTGGAAGTCTAAATTTGACCTTACTGCTTATATTAACACCTGCCAAATAAGATAGGTTACCATCTTTTGTTGAATATATTATAACATTCCCATTTGGGGCGATGCATGGACTTTCATCATTTTGTGTTGTTGTTAGAACTTCAAGATCTCTTGTTTTAATATTAAGTTTTGCGATATTGAAACTTTCGTTATTTCTGTGGACAAAAACTATTTCATCTTTGTTTAAATATGATGATCTTGCGTTATAGCTTCCTTCTGTTGTTAATCTTCGTTTAATTCTTGTCCTTGGATCTATTTCATATATTTGTGGTGATCCTGCTCTGTCAGATGTGAATATGATTTTCTTTCCATCTGGAGACCATGCAGGCTCGGTATCTATTGCAAAATTTTCAGTTAATCTAGACATTTTTTTTGTTTTCAATTCAATAACATAAATTTCTGAGTTGCCATCCATTGTAGATGTAAATGCTAAATATTTTTTATCGGGTGACCACGCTGGGGAACTAACGGAAAAATTTGAACTAAGCACAAGATCCCGCTTTCCAGACGCAAGATTCTGAGTAAAAACTTGGGCTCTATTATTCTCAAAAGATACATAAGCAATATCTTCTGCATCAGGAGACCATGTCGGTGATATTATCGATTTATTAGATTTTAAAAGGACTTGTTCATTAAAACCATCAGCATCACTAATCATTAGCCTATACACATTTGAGTTTTTAGCTACGTACATAAGTTTGGTAGATGATATGCCTTCGATTCCAAAAAAGAACTCATAGAGTCCATCAGAAACATAATGACTTGACTGGCGGATATTATCAGGAAGTCCCAAGACTCTCCGCTTATCCTCAGTTTCGTTATAACTAACATTAAATATTGAATAGTTAATATCAAGAGCATATTCACTTTGCTTGGTTTCAACAAATATAATTGAATCAACATCCAGCAATAACCAATCCCTTTGAATTACTTCTGACTCATTCATTGGAATGCTCAAAAGCTGATCAGGAGATAACACATCAAATTCTCCCGTCCTGGTCAGATCATTCGAAATAATATTAATGATCTCCTGACCTTCAAAAGAATTTTCATTTTTTTGTAATATCGCAATTTTTATTGGCTGATTTGAGCTTTCGGTTATTTCTAGAACGAGATCGGAAAATAAAGATAAATTAAAAAACAATAAAATTAAAATTCTAATCATTTTGGCTTAAATCTAAGTGTAAAGTTTGCAAAGTAAATTCTATACATTTCATCATCAATATCTTTAATATATTTAATTTTTTTATACTTTTTAATTGCATTCATTGCTGCCCTATCAAATACATCGCTTCCACTTGAACGCAAAATATTGAAGCTATTTATATTTCCTAATCGATCTAGAGATAGACTAAAATCGGCATACATTCCTTCGCTAATATTATTTGGTCTTATCCAAATACTTTCAATATCGTTAATAACTTGAGCGCTAATTTTATTTACAAGATCTTGTACCTCATCTTGAGATTCCTGCTCTTTTTCTTCAGATAGATATTGATCTAAATTTTCAATTTTGGTTTCTTTGATCTCTGTTTTTGGTTCAATTGGAGAGGGTATTTCTTCTAAAATCTCTTCATCATTAGTATTTTCTACTGGAACTTCAGGTGCATTTTGTTCAATATCGATTGATTCAATAAATGAAACATTTGTAATTTTTCTATCTACTTCGCTCTCTTCTATGGAATCTAAAAAACTATAAATTAAAAAAATTAAAAAATGTATAAGAATTGATAGAACAAAAGCAGAAAGCCATTTAATCATGGCTGAGTAGCGAGTGAAAAATTATTAGCGCCATTAGCATTAAGAACACTTAGTAGTTCTGCTATTGATTGGTATGAAGTATCTTGATCGCCTCTTACAATTATTTCAATCTGTGGGTTTGTTATTATTATTTTTGAGAATCTATCCTCAATGAATCCTAGAGATACTTGAACAAAATTTCCATCTTCTTCAATAAAATATAATCCATTTTCATTTACATCAATCACAAAGGGTTGTGACTGTTCTAAATCAATTTGATCTGCCTGAGTCTTGGGAAGATTAATCTCTAAACCTTGCATTGCTAATGGAGTTACCACCATAAAAATAACAAGTAAAACCAACATAATATCAACATAAGGAACAACATTAATTTCATTAATTATCCTTGATTGATTTCTATTTCGTTTTTCAATTAACATTAGTCTATTTTTTAATTTGAGTTATGATCTCCTCAGCAAAAGCAAGTGAGCCGTTTATTAAATTATCAAGCTTTTTCGAAAACTGGTTATAGGCTATTAAAGCTGGTATTGCTGCTAACAAGCCAACTGCTGTAGCAATTAATGCTTCTGATATACCAGGCGCAACCGAACTTAAAGTCAATTGAGCAGTCGTTGAAAGCCCCTGAAATGCATTTATTATTCCAATGACTGTCCCCAATAAACCAATGTAAGGAGCACTTGAGCTAATAGTAGCTAACATAGACAAATTATTTGATAACCTTTCTTCTTCTCTGCTTGCTACAACTCTTATTAGTCTTTCAGCAGACTCAACCGAACTATCTGAGGTTTTTTTCTGTTTGAGTTCCTCATAGGTAGTAACTAGAATTAATTCAGATGTTTCCAAATCAGAAACATCCTTTTCTTTAAGTTCTGCGTATAAATCGCCAATTTTTTCACCTTTCCAAAAACGATCTTCCAAATCATGAGAAATAGTTGTGGATTTTGATAATGTGAAATATTTTTCAAAGATTAAAACCCATGACAACAATGATGCAATGCAGAGAATAACTAGTATTATCTGAACTGGCAAAGATGCTTGAAGCAACAATTCTAATCCATCAATATTCATTTTTCATGCTCCTCTAAATCTTTAGAATAAAGTTTTCTTAATAAATATGTAAAACTTTCCCAATTTAGATCCAATAGTTTTGATTCGTCTGCAAGGATTTCATTAACATTTTTTGCATGCACTCTTACTCTTATTGGTTTGTTATCAAATTTGTACACGAGAGCTGGTAATTCACCCTCTTTTGTAACGCCTAAAACCTGCTCCCACCAAGCTGATGCTGGCTCAAATCCCTTCTTATATGCTTTACATTCAATATTCCATCTACCAAGTTTTAGGTCTGGATGATTTTTTTCTTGATACTGATTTAATATTCTGCGAATTGGTTTTACTAGCCTAAGGTCCTCTTGCAATTTCTTTGCAATTTTCCTCTCAAAATCATGTCCTTTTTTTCTTTGATTTATTGTCATGCCTCAAATACCGATTCATCTAAGTCTGCATTTGTGAATACTTCTTGGATATCGTCAAGATCCTCAAGTGCATCTGTTAATTTCATGTTCTTTTCTGATTGTTCCTGATCTAAAGATATATTATTTTCTGCCTCCATAACTATTTCAGATGCATCAATTTCAAAACCAGCTTTTTCAATTATCTCTTTTATTTGTGAAATGTTTGTAGGTTTGCATACAATCTCAGTCTTGCTTTCACTCACATCATTAATATCATCTGCTCCATTTTCTATAGCAACTTCATATAATTTTTCATTTGCTGCATCTGAATTTATCAAAAGTTTGCCTTTGGCTTGAAATAAATACGCTACACTTCCTGATGTGCCGAGATTGCCTCCATATTTGGTAAAAGCATGTCTGATTTCAGAGACAGTTCTATTTTTATTATCTGTTAGAGTTTTTATATAAACTGCAATACCTCCAGGAGCATATCCCTCGTATATTACTTCTTCTAGATTTTGACCTTCTTGGCCTCCGGCTCCTCTTTGGATGGCTCTATTAATTGTATCTTTAGCCATATTAGCAGAAAGGGCTTTATCATATGCCAGTCGCAATCTAGGGTTATCCTCAATTACTGGGCCACCATCTTTGGCAGCAACTGTAAGTTCCCTAATAATTTTTGTGAATACGGCGCCCCTTTTTGCATCTTGTCTTGCTTTACGATGCTTAATATTTGCCCATTTTGAGTGGCCAGCCATTAATCTTCTTTCCTTTCTATTTTCAACTCTTCAAGACTCTTATCAGGGACTGATCCAGGCGCTTCAGTTAGAAGGCATAGTGCTGACTGAGTTTTTGGAAATGCTATAACATCTCTTATGGATTCAGAATTAGTCATAATCATTGCGAGCCTATCAAGACCAAATGCTATTCCTCCATGTGGGGGACATCCAGTTTTTAAAGCTTTCAAAAAAAAGCCAAATTTTTCTTTTGTTTCTTCTTCTGTTAAACCAAGTATCGAAAAAATTTGTTTTTGAGTATCATTTCTGTGAATACGAATAGACCCGCCCCCTATTTCAATTCCATTAACAACCATGTCATATGCTCTTGAATTCATTTTTATTGGATCAATTTTTATTAATTTTTTTGGGTCATCTTCATCGGGGCTTGTAAATGGATGGTGAAGAGAAGTTAAAGTTCCATCTGAAGACCTTTCAAACATTGGAAAATCCGTTACCCAGCAAAATTCATACCCATCATCTAGCAAGCCAAGATCTAAACCTATTCTAGAAATAAGTTTGCTCATATAATCGTTAACTATCTTCTTGTCCCCAGCGCCAAAGAAAACTAAAGAGCCCTTTTTAAGTTCCAAATTATTTAAAATGCTCTCTAAACATTTTTTAGATAGATATTTAAGAATCGGGGAGTTTAGTCCAGATATACTAGCTTCCTCAACTCTTATATATGCTAAACCCTTAGCGCCAAATTCTTTTACATACTCTGTATATCTGTCAATTTGACCTCTACCAATACTATCTCCATTTTCAATTACTAAAGCTGCTATTCTTGATTCAGAATCATTTGCAGGATCTGAGAAAACTTTAAATTCTTCATCTTTAAAAATTTCTGCAATTTCTATAAGTCTAAGTGGATTCCTGAGATCTGGCTTATCTGAACCAAACTGCTCCATGGCATCAGACCACTTTATTTTTGGGACTTTTTTTATTTCAAAATCAAGCACTTCTTTAAAAGCATGTTTAATCATGTCTTCTGATAATTTCATCACATCATCTTCGCTTACAAAAGAAGCTTCTATATCAATTTGAGAAAACTCTGGTTGTCGGTCAGCTCTAAGATCTTCATCTCTAAAACATCTTGCAATTTGATAGTATCTATCAAAACCAGAAATCATTAACATTTGTTTAAATAATTGAGGAGATTGAGGTAAAGCAAAAAAATTGCCAGAACTTGTTCTACTAGGAACTAAGTAGTCACGCGCTCCTTCTGGAGTAGCTTTAGTCAAAATAGGTGTTTCAATATCAACAAAAGAATGTTTCTCAAGATAATCTCTAATTGATTTGGTGAGTTTAGATTTTGTTCGAAGGTTTAATTGCATTTTTGGTCTTCTAAGATCAAGTGTTCGGTGCTTTAACCTCACATCTTCACCCACTTCCATTGATTGATCTAAGGGAAAGGCAGGGGTTTCCGCAGTATTAAGAACCTCTAAAGAAATACAATCAATTTCAATTTCTCCTGTTGTAAGAGAAGTGTTTTCTGAATCTTCTGGCCTTTCTTCAACATTGCCACTGATTTTTAAGACAAACTCAGATCTTACTTGCTCAGCAATTTTGAAAGCCTCTATAGCTTCAGGTCGTACAACAATCTGAACAATGCCAGTTGTGTCGCGCATATCAAGAAATATTACTCCCCCATGATCTCTTCTTCTATGAACCCAGCCACAGATTGTTACTTCTTTTCCAATAAACTTTTTATTTAATTCATCACAAAAATTAGTTCTCATTATTTACTCTCTTTATTACTATATAATTGATTGAGGAGATTATAGTGTATTTCTCGAAATTTTTCGTACCTACTACAAAGCAAGAGCCTTCAGATGCTGAACTTGCAAGTCATAAATTAATGATAAGGAGTGGAATGATAAAGAAAACTGCTTCTGGAATATATAATTGGTTGCCAATCGGTCTAAGGGTTCTCAAAAAAGTAGAAAATATCGTAAGGGAGAGTATGAATTCATTCGATGCTCAAGAAATTCTAATGCCTATGGTTCAACCAGCTGAGCTTTGGAAAAAATCAGAAAGATATAATGATTACGGCAAAGAGCTTCTTAAATTTAAAGATAGGTCTGAACGAGATTTTGTACTTGGGCCAACTCATGAAGAAGTAATCTGCGATATATTTAAAAGCTATCCAATTAGTTATAAAGAATTACCGGTAAATCTTTATCAGATACAAACAAAATTTAGGGATGAAATAAGACCTAGATTCGGTGTAATGAGGTCAAGAGAGTTTGTTATGAAAGATGCTTATAGTTTTGATATCGATCAAGATGGGCTGATTAAAAGCTATGAAAATATGAAAAACGCTTACATTGCAGCTTTCAATAAAATAGGACTCGAATACAGAATAGTAAAAGCTGATGCTGGAGTAATAGGAGGTGATGTTAGTGAAGAATTTCACATTATTGCTGATTCCGGAGAAGATCTTATAGCAATAAGTGATTCAAGTGATTTTGCAGCGAACGTAGAAGTTCTTGACTATAAAAAAGATCCAAGCGAATTGAATGGTCAAGAGTCTCCTGATGGGAATGGAAAACTTCAAGTGAAAAGAGGAATTGAGGTTGGACACATTTTCCAACTTGGTCAAAAATATAGTGAAAAAATGAAAGTCTCATTAAAAAATGACAAAGGTGAGGAACAAAATCTATATATGGGTTGTTATGGTATTGGTATCTCAAGAATTGTTGCGGCTTCTATTGAGCAGAACCATGATGATATAGGAATTATTTGGCCATATTCTATTGCTCCCTTTCATATAAATATTATTTGTTTAGATCCAAAAAGGAAGGAAGTTCTAGAAGAATGCGAAAATGTATATGAAATATTAAAAAAATCAGGACATGATGTACTGCTTGACAATAGAGATCTTAGAGCTGGGATTAAGTTTTCTGAGCATGAAATGTTAGGTATACCCTTTTCGATAATTATTGGTCCTAATAATTACAATAAAAATCATTATGAATTTACTGTCAGATCAGGTAATGTAAAATCAGAGTTAACGATTGATGAGATTAAACAAAAAATGGAGAAATTTAAATGATTAGATTTTTTACGACTATAGGTGGATTTTTGCTCGGTTCAGTGCTTTTAGCTTTTCTGACAATTTTAACTTTCAATCCAAGTTTTTTTGCGAAGATAGCCTTGAAGGACTATTTAAAAGATGTTGCTTCTCCTTCTGACAATATGGTCGATAAATTTCTAGATGACTCTGTAATTGATCCTCTTCTTAATAGTCCAGAACGCTTAACTGATCTTGGTATTCATGATCTTGACTGGCTAACAAATCATAATGAAAAACTCGATGACTATTCTCTTGAGACAGCTGAAATAAATCATCAAGATTTCTTAGAATACTACTCTCAGCTTAATGCCTTTGATGAATCTGAATTAAGCACAAGAACAAAACTTAATCTTGAAGTTGCAAAATTTTCTGCTGAGATTGAAAAAATGGGCTTCGAAAATTTTAGATTTCATATGGGTCCATTCATTCAGTTTTATGGTACTCATGTTTACTTTGTTAACTTCATCACTGATAAGCATAAGTTAGAGAATAAAAAAGATGCTGAAGATTATATTAAACGTGTAAGACAAATACCTTTGGCCATAGAACAATTAATGGAATTTGAGAAAAAAAGAGCTGAGGAAGGGATTTATTCTCCTAAATTTGTTTACGATAAAAGTTTAATTCAAATTCAAGAATTAGTTGAAGTAGCAAATGATCAACATCCAATTTTTCTAAGCTTTTTAGATAGCATTGAGAATTTAGAAATTTCAGATGATCTAAAAAACGATATGCTAGCTGACTTATCTATCGCTATCAATGAGTTTAAAGAATCTTATAAAGAATTAGGAGTGCTGCTTTCTGAAAATTCGATTAATGCTCGAGAAGGAGATGGAGTTTGGGCTTTGCCTAATGGTGAAGATTACTACAAACATAGGCTTAGAATTTATACCACTACAGATTTAACTGCAGATGAGATTCATTCTCTAGGGCTTGAATTAGTTGATGAAATTCAAACTCAGATAATAAATATATTGGTGTCTGAAGGCTATGACATAGAAAGACCTCTTTCTGATATATTTGTTGAATTGAATAATGACCCAAGATTTTTATTTGAAGATTCAGATGAGGGAAGACAAGCAATTCTTGATGAATATACGAGAATTAATGAAGAAACATATAAAATGCTACCAGACTATTTCAATGAGCTACCGGAAGCAAAAGTAGTAGTTAAAAGAATACCTATATTTTCTGAACAAAGTGCAGCAGGTGGATATTATGAGAGATCTTCGCTCGATGGATCAAGACCAGCTGCTTGGTTTGCAAATTTATATGATATAAAAGCCACTCAAACTTTTGGCATGCCAGCGCTTTCATTTCATGAAGCTGTTCCAGGCCATCACTTACAAATAGCATTGAACCAGGAAAATAAGAATCAAACACTTTGGAATAAATTTGGTTATACAACATCAGCATTCACAGAAGGCTGGGCCCTTTATGCTGAAAGACTAGCTATAGAAGCAGGTTTAGTTACTGATCCATATGATATGATCGGATCATTGCAATCAGAGCTTTTTAGAGCAGCAAGACTTGTAGTTGATACAGGGATTCACTCTAAGCGCTGGACTAGAGAAGAAGCAATAACATATATGATAGATAATGCTGGGCAAGTTAGAAGTGCAGCCGAATCTGAAATAGAAAGATATATAGTTTGGCCTGCACAAGCAACAGCTTACATGGTTGGTAGAATTAAAATTTTTGAACTAAGAGAAAAAGCTAAGAATGAATTGGGCAATAGATTCAATATTAAAGATTTTCACTCAGCAGTTCTAATGAATGGAGTGCTTCCTCTAACAGTTTTAGAATCTGTTATAGATGAATATATTTCAGAGAATAGTTAAGCTTCCAAACTAGCTTTTTCAATCTCATTTAGGATTTTTGTATTCTCTCTTAAGAACTCAGTAGCTTTATTAAGACCTTGTCCTATTTTTTCTCCTTTATAGCTGTACCAAGATCCTGATTTTTCAACAACATCTTTTTTTACTGCATATTCAATTACTTCACCTATCCTATTTATGCCTTTTCCATAGAGAATTTGAAAATCTACAACTTTAAATGGAGGTGCAACTTTATTTTTTACAACCTTAACTCTTGTTTCATTTCCTATTATTTCATCAGCATCTTTTATTGCTCCAACTCTTCTAATATCAAGTCTTACACTTGAATAAAATTTAAGAGCATTTCCTCCAGTTGTGGTTTCTGGGTTTCCAAACATGACTCCTATCTTCATTCTTATTTGGTTTATAAAAATAACCATAGTATTTGATTTTTGAATGTTACCTGTAATTTTCCTTAATGCCTGAGACATTAACCTTGCTTGTAAACCAACATGAGAATCTCCCATGTCACCTTCGAGTTCTGCTCTTGGAACAAGAGCTGCAACACTATCAACCACGATAACATCTAAGCTTTTGCTTTGAATTAATGTATCAGTTACCTCAAGTGCTTGTTCCCCTGTATCTGGTTGGGAAACAACAAGCTCATCAATATCTACACCTAATGCTTTTGCATATTCTGGATCAAGAGCATGCTCAGCATCAATAAAAGCAGCACTACCTCCAGCTTTTTGACACTCAGCTATAACTTGAAGAGTTAAAGTAGTTTTTCCTGAAGATTCTGGTCCATAAATTTCAACAACCCTGCCTTTTGGCAGCCCCCCTATACCCAAAGCGTTGTCTAGACCAAAGGATCCAGTTGATATGGATCCTACCTCAACAATATCTTTGGTGCCAAGTTTCATGATTGTACCTTGACCATATTCTTTTTCGATTTGTTTTAATGCATTATCAAGTGATTGTTTTTTTGTATCTGCCATTATTTTTCCTATATAGTGTATGTATATACAGTATTAGATCATAAAATCAGATTTTAGTCTACATTGAAAATAACTTTTTTAACCCCAATAAGAACAGAATAGTTGCTTTATTAAGTAAAATAACTCTATGGCTTTTGTTGTAACAGATGCATGTATCAATTGTAAGCACACTGATTGTGTAGAAGTTTGTCCAGTTGATTGTTTTTATGAGGGGGAAAATTTTATAGTGATTAATCCTGAGGAATGCATTGATTGCGGGCTATGTGAGCCTGCCTGTCCGGTTAAAGCAATTTATGCTGAGGATGAACTACCTCCTGATCAAATACCATTTGTTGAAATTAATGACAATCTATCTAGAAAATGGCCTAACCTAACGCAAAAAAAAGATGCTATGCCTGAAGCAGAAAAATATGCAAATGTAAAAAATAAAATTCAAATGCTCAAAGAAACATAACAGAGATTTTCGGACGGCTTAAGGTGAATCCAAACAGCAGGAATAGATCCTAAAATTAAACCAGAAAATAAAACTTTAATTTGATGCTCATTTGTTTTAAATCTCTCAATTATTTTCGATGGGACAACAAAAAAAGCAAATAGCATTCCCACTATAAAAGGCAAGAGTCCAATGATGTCTAAATTTTTTATTCCACATGTAATTTCTTGGTAAATTCCAAGTAGCAATAAGACTAATGCTCCTGAAATGCCTGGCAATATAAACGCAGTGAAGCCCAAAAATCCAGCAATAATAAGCAAAAACATATTATTAAAGTCAAGTTGTACTAGACTATAGGCTACAAGGAGAGCTACTAGCATACCTATAATAAAACTAAAAAAATATTGATTGGAATCAGAAAACTTCTGATCCATTATGCAATTTTTTATTACTGCAAATACCATAACCACTGACAGAAATATTTTAAAAATGATTAGTTGATTTTCTATGAGGTAAGTGATCCCAAATGTTGAAACATATATTGAGATTATCATCCCAAGCATCAAAGGTATCATAAAAGGTAGGTTTAAATTTTTTCTAAAATTTTTAAAATTACCAAAAAGTTTTTTGGGGTTAAAAAAAGATAGTACCTTGATGAATGGTTTGTAAACATTGAAAATTCCTGCAATTGTTGCTCCAGAAATTCCAGGTGTTATTTCTGCTATTCCCATACAAAATCCAGCACTGAATCTATATAGGAATTTAAACATCAGGTAGATCGCCTTTAGTTTTACTTAAATTAGTCATATTCCAGTAAAGAGGGGTAACAGATATTCTATTTGCTCTTATTGCTTCAAAATCTGTACCTGTTAGGTCTCCAGCAGGTTTACCAGCCTTACCAATTTTATAACTTAATTTGCCTCCACTTCCATTAAATTCTGGAGCTAGAGGCATTCCCCTGTTTCCTAAAGAAGTGAAAGAGAACCCGGATATTTCAGTAAATTCTAAATTTGGAACATTCATATTAAAAACTAATCCGCCATGATGTTCATCAGAATAATTTTGTACGATGTAATCTAACATCAATTCTGTTGCAATTATTGAAGATTTAAATTTTTCATAGGATTTGCCAGAAATAGACACTGCTAGTGGTGGTAATTTTAACTTTCTAGCTGTTAATGCCGCTCCCAAGGTCCCAGAATGTATAACATCATCACCCATGTTTGCTCCTCTATTAATTCCAGAGACAACTATATCAGGAATTTCTTTCATGATAGCCATTAGCCCCATAAATATACAATCAGCTGGAGTACCCCCAACTGAATATACATTTTCTTCTAATTTTTTTACTTCAACAGAAGTTCTAAGAGTTATAGCTGCCCCTTGTCCACTTTTATCAGCCTCTGGAGCAATCAAAGTAACTTGATGTTTTTCTTTTAGCGATTCAAATAAAGATCTGGTTATTTCGGATCCAATTCCATCGTCATTTGTTAATAATATTTTCATTTTGTTAGCCTTGTTATTACTAGAGCTGCTCCACCTTCATTATTTCCAATAAAGCCCATTTTTTCTGAAGTCTTTGCTTTAAAACCAATTCTATCTATCTCTAGTTTTGTTAAATTACTCAAACTTAAAACTATTTGAGATTTATACTCTGATAATTTTGGCTCTTCCATTATCACTACTATATCTATTTGTTTTAATGAAAAGCCTTTTTCAAGCACTTTATTATAAGCTATTTCAAATAGCTCTTTTCCTGCAATATTTAGCCATTTATTGTCATCATCAGGAAAATGATCACCAATATCACCAAGACTTAACGCTCCAAACATCGAGTCAATTAATGCATGAATTATTATGTCTCCATCTGAATGTGCAAGAAATGATTTATGATAAGGAATTTTTGATCCTCCAAGCATTAAACCATCTCCATCTTTAAATCTATGACTATCAAAACCATTGCCTACTCTCTCATATATTGTGTCATTATAAATATCTTCTAAAACTGTAATCTTTATATTCTTTCTTCTCCCAGGAATTATTCGTATCTTTCCATTCAATTTTTCAATTGCTTCAGATTCATCACTTGGATAGAAATTTTCTCTAAAACAATGTTCAAGAGAATTTTTTAACGATTGCAAGGTGGTAATTTGTGGAGTTTGAGCAAGATAGAAATTCTTTCTGTTAAAGCTTCTCTTTACAAATAAATCTTCATTATTGATTTCTTTTAATGCCTCGTAAACAGGAATTCCATATGCCAAAATATCCTCTTTCTCAGGATCAAAACTATCAACCAGATATTCTATTTCATGTTTATTTATAAAAGGTCTTACTGCGTCATGTATGACAACAAAACTATTTTCTTTTATGGAGTTTAAAGCTGACATTACCGATTCTGATCTGGTATTGCCTCCATCAACTTTTAAGATTTTTTTATGTTCTGATATCTTTAGCTTTTCAAAAAAATAATCTTCATTGTTAATTGGAACTATAATTTTTTGAAAAATATTAAGATCAATGAAATGCTTTAAAGTTTTTTCTAATATGCTGATTCCATCGACTTCAAAATACTGCTTAGGAGCTTGATATTCGAATCTTGACCCAATTCCTGCAGAAGGCACTATTGCATAAATCTTATTCAGGATCTTTTTCATCTTCTTTAACTAGTCCAAGTTCATCTTCTGCAATTTGTCTAATGTAATCTTCATTATTTTTTAGAAGTTCAATCTCTTCAATTAAAACTTTGTTTTGCTGAAAAATATCTTCTAGCTCAATCTCCTTTTCTATAATTAAATTTTCAATTTTTTCTTTATTTGAGAAGCTAAACTGTCCATAGAAAATATCCCTAAAGATAAAAAAAACAATTATCACCAATATGGTAGCAACAAATATTTTTAAAATATTTCTTAAAGAATTCATGGATACAGCTCATTTTCTATTATTAGAAGACGATTGTACTTGGCTGTTCTATCTGATCGAGCTGGGGCCCCAGTTTTAATTTGTTTTGCATCAACTCCAACTGCAAGATCTGAAATAAAAGTATCTTCCGTTTCACCTGATCTGTGAGAAATGATTGTCCCATAATTATTAGATTTAGCTAAATCTATAGTCTGCAAAGTTTCTGTTAGAGTCCCTACTTGATTAGGTTTAATTAAAATAGAATTTGCCACTTTTTCAGCTATTCCTTTTTCTAATAATTCTTTTTTCGTTACAAATATATCGTCACCAACTATTTGTAAGTCATTAGCTTTTTCTGAGAATTTTTTCCAACCATTCCAATCTAATTCATCCAAAGGATCTTCGATGGAAAGAATCTGATATTTATTAACAAGGTTTATTAAGTACTCAATCATTTCATCAGAGTTAAATTCATTGCCTTCGCTTTTCATTTGATAGGTTTCTTTCTTATGCAACTCGGATGATGCGCAATCTAATCCCAAGAAAATATCATCTCCATATTTCATTCCTATTCCTTCAATTGACTTAATTATCTCTTCTATGACAAATTGATTTGATTCGAAGTTAGGTGCAAAGCCACCCTCATCTCCTACTGTAGTGCTAAGATTTTTTTTCGCTAGATTTTCTTTTAAATGCATATAGACTTCAGTTGCTTTACGCAATCCATCTTTAAAAGAAAATTTATTGGATGGAATGATCATAAATTCTTGAATATCAATATTATTATTTGCATGAGCTCCACCATTAAGGATATTTAACATTGGTCTTGGCATTGAAAGGCTGGTTTTCTTTGAAGTAGATTTATTAAATAAAATATTTATATATTCATAAAGTGAGATATTGAGACTATTTGCTGAAGCTCTTGTACAAGCTAATGAAATTGACAGAATTGAGTTAGCTCCAATTTTTTCTTTATCTTTTGTTCCGTCATAATCTATAAGCAGATTATCAATTTTATTTTGATCATTACTTTCCAAACCTATTAGATGATTCGATATATCTTTTACTTTTTTAACAGCATTTAGAGTGCCAAAACCAAAATATCGTGATTTATCACCATCTCGGAGCTCATGTGCTTCAAATGAACCAGCAGAGGCTCCGCTTGGAACAAGTGCTGTACCTCTAGAACCGTCTTCTAGATAAACAGTTGTACATAAAGTAGGTTTACCTCTTGAATCTAAGACTTCAAGTGAATCTATTTGTTTAATCTTCATGTTTATTTGCTCTTAACAAGATCATCAAGTAGCAATATCTTGTGCATAAAATTATCTAGTTCTGATAAATTAAGAGCGCAAGGACCGTCACACATCGCACTTGCAGGATCAGGATGTGTCTCAATAAATAGACCGGCAATATTTTGTGAGACTCCAGCTTTTGCTAAATCAAATACATACTGTCCTCTACCTCCTGTACTTTTTTCTAGCATCCCAGGCTGCTGAAGAGAATGCGTTACGTCAAAGAAAACAGGCTTGCCTGAATCTTTTAGAATTTGAAAATTTAATGTATCAACTACCAAATTATTGTAGCCAAAAATATTCCCTCTCTCACATAAAATTACATCTGAATTGCCAGCTTTCTCACATTTACTTACCGCATGAAACATTTCTTTAGCAGATGAAAATTGTGGTTTCTTAATATTTATAATTTTTTTGGTTTTTGCTGCCGCAATAATTAAATCAGTTTGCCGGCAAAGAAAAGCTGGAATTTGAATGACATCACAAACTTCTGCTACAGCTTCAGCTTGATCTGGTTCGTGTATATCTGTTATTAGAGGAACATCAAATTTTTCTTTCACTTTCCTTAAGCTTTCAAGGCCTTCTTCTAGCCCAGGGCCTCTAAATGAGTCTGCAGAGGACCTATTTGCTTTATCAAATGACGCTTTAAAAACATAACTAAATTTATATTTTTCAGCAATACATTTAAATTCTTCAGCTACACGAAAAAGAAGATCATCTGATTCAATGACATTAACGCCACCAAAAACAGTCAATCTTTGATCATTTGCTATTGGTAAATTATTTATTTTCATTTCTTATTCTTTAATTTTACAGCTGTCTTAATGAAATCGTTAAATAAAGGGTGTCCAGTTTTAGGTTTTGATGTAAATTCAGGATGAAATTGACACCCTAAAAACCATGGATGATCTTTTAATTCAATCATTTCAACAAGATTATGAACTTCTGATCTTGCTGAGACAACTAAACCTTTATTTTCTAACATTGGAACATAATCTGGATTAACTTCATACCTATGTCTATGCCTTTCAAATATAGTTTTCTTTTTATACAAAGATCTAGCTAAAGATTCTTTTAATAAACTTGCATTCTGAGCACCTAGTCTCATGGTTCCACCCTTATCAGAATCTTTATTTCTTTTCTCAATTGTTCCATCTTTGTTTTTCCATTCTGTAACAAGA
>CEOJ01026366.1_pt1 | contig 17040 bp, 15 predicted proteins | sample 530281 | NCBI WGS metagenome assembly CEOJ01 (sample SAMEA2619879, study PRJEB7988) | marine metagenome | isolation source: saline water (ENVO:00002010), including | reverse complement strand
TAGAGGAATGGCCCGAAAATGTTAGTAACTCTCAAATTAGCGAAGCATGCTCAATTTTTGAGGGAACTCATAATTTCTCCAATCTTTCAAAATTTGAAGAAGACAAAGATCCGGTTAGGACAGTAGATGAGTGTATACCATGGATTCATTCTGGTACGGTAATCGGTTTTTCAATTAAGGCTCAATCTTTTCTATGGAATCAAGTTAGAAGAATTGCTTCAGCCTTATCCGGGATAGCAAGTGGCAGAATTTCAATGGAAGAACTAAAGTCTGCATTATGTGAACCAGAAAAGAAAGTAGATTTTGGGAGAGCAATTTCAGATGGACTAATTCTATGGGCGATTAATCATCCAGATTTTCTATTAGATGAAGATAAAGTATTCCCAAGTGATAATTTATTTTCGATAAGAAATCATAAAACTAGGGACTATAGGAGATGGATTTCTCTATGTAATTTCGAAATGAGCTCGTTAATTGAGAGAGAATGGCTCCAACTAATCAATTCAGATTAATTTCAACCATGTCTCCGTCTTTGCATGGTAAAATCTCTCGTAAAAAAGACTTTGAGATAACTTCTGCTATTTTAGTATGCCTTGTCAAATCCGGAATCAATAGGGCGCATTCAAATTCCTGACCTCCCTGCTTCGAGATTGTACCTTTGAATGCAGTTGCTCCACCAAAGGATTTCCCATCCCTTTCGAATCCATTAATTTTAGAAAATCTAATCGATTCTTGAAAATCTCCTTCTTCTAGTCCCGATAAAATCCTAAGTCCATAATAGTCGTCTAAACTTTGTGTATCCAAATCTACATTTAGAGTTCCCGGCCACGCTCCCGAACCAAGAATCAATTTGAATTGATTCTGGTAATGATTCTGAGACATGAAAACATGAGCTCTACCCAGGCCACTCGACACAACTCCGAACAGGCGCATGCCCACCGCCTAGGATGACACTTCATAATTGTCCGCATCTATCACAATGAAAAAGTAGAACCTTGTGAAGCTACTCCCCAGCCCATTGAATTGATTTTTTTACGTTGATCCGAAGACTCTTCATTAGCAGGATTAGTATGATTTAGATGAATAAAATATATTTCCGGATCGCCAAATCTCCTTTTTCCAAGAAGCTCCAGAGATTCAGAGATAGTTGGATGTGGAATTTTCTCTATTTTTCTATTTTTTAATTCATTTTTATCCCAAAAAGTTCCATCAATCAATGCAATGTTAACTCTTATCTTTTTTAGAAAATCTCTAATATTCTTAGCCCCAATTTCATTCAATGTTTCACTCCATGAATCATGATCTGGTAGGAAGAGTAGTGCTTTTTTTGGACCTCTAATTATAACCGCATGTGTATCCGTTTCTTCATCTCTGTGAGGAACTTTCAAAAATTCAATGTAAAATCCACAGCCATTGGTTGGTTCCACTTCATGGTTAGGAGATAATTCATGACAGATAAATGATTTAACTAACTCCCTTTTTGTAAGAAAATTAATAACTTTTTTACTCGAAATCAAAGGTATTTCTTTCACGTCCATCACTTCTTTGCCAAACAAACCCAATCCATCAATATGGCCCAAGTGACCGTGAGTAATAATTATCGAATCAGGCTTTCTAAGAAAAGATGGGCCATAAATATCAGATACGATTTTTAATTGCTCAGATAATTTCCTACTCACTTCAATCAAATGGAAACTATTGTCAACTCCAATAATTCCACAAGAAACTGGAAACATCCTCAAATCCAAATTTTCATGCGCATTCAAGCATGTTCTGCAATTACAACCCGCTTGCGGGATTCCACCATCCTGAGCAATACCCAAAATCGATACATTAATTCCCTTAATTCAAGGCCCCCCCGGAAAGGTGTAAACTATATTATTGATTTAAATATCCCTTTAAATATAGAAACTATTATTCGTGCATCGCTCTTAACCATGTAAGATTATTATGGAAAATTCAGCCATTGAAACCCTTTATCGGCCAAAAAGATATGCTTCAATAGACTTCCTTAGAGGTATGGCAATACTAACAATGCTATTACTTCATACAGTTATGGATACGTTTGAAGTTGATAGATATGTGAATGAATTGAGCAATATCAGCTCCATAAATTTACTAGCACTTCTAATTATGCCATATTTAGGCGGATTAGCTGGATTATTCCTAATGACATCAGCAACTGGAAATATGATAGGAATGAGAAAAAATCTAGAAAAGGGGCAATCTCCAAATTCTGTAATTAGGAAGCAAGTGGTTGGCGGAGCTCTAATAATAATTTTTGCACACTTTGGTGAGGCTTTCTTAGGCTATCATGGTGGTTTTGGTCAGGTGACAAAAAATCTGAATAATATCCCCGGTATTTTATCAGGAGAAGTTGTTATTCATCACTGGAGGACTCAAGGCTATCATTTTGAAACACTCCATACTATTGGATGGTGTGTTTTAGTTAATGGAGCGATTCAAGGTATGATTTCAAAGAGATTTGATTTATCTACTGATTCAAGAACAGTAATTAGAATTTATTTCTTGATGGCAGGAGTGGTATTGCTCACTACTCCAATAGTTTGGGCTGCTGTTGAGGCACTAATTCCCGGATATCCATGGGGGATTAACGGAGATGAAGCCATGTGGAGGGTGGTAATTGGGGAATCTCCGCCACAAGATTATATCATTTATCTATTCATAAACCCCCTAGCGGCTGAAGTAGAACCAATTTTCCCATATCTTGCGACTAGCTTTATTGGAAGTATTATCGGAATATATATGTCCAATCCGAAAGAATTAGATTTCGATAAATCATTTGTAAAGAAATTTTTCTGGGTTGGAACACTCTGCTTCTTTGTAGGATTTATTGGAGTTGGTATAGTTCTAGGCGATCTTGGGGACTTTGATGCAGCAATTGATAAGTACAGAACTATCTATAATCATAGAGCGTGGGTTCCTGAAAAGGGACTTACAGCTTTAGGGGGTTCTGGTTGGTTCTGGCAATTCATGACTCTAAATGGTATGACAGTAATGATTACAATGACTGTAATTAGAATTTCAGAATTTAGAGGTAAAGGAGAACAATTCGCCAAAGCTACACAATTCGTAAGAAGATTCGGCTTTATTGCCTTCACGATATATATTACTCAATGGGTGTACTATATTATGCAGTTCTTTGTTTCTTCAGTTTATCCAGACTATACATTCTTCGGAGAAAATGTTACTGTAGATGCCTATAGTAGAATGCCATGGCCAGGAGTTTGGGCCATTGTAATTCTAACAATTTTAACTTTCCATTTCATAATGAAGGCATGGGAGAAGAAGGGATACGTAGGATCATTTGAGTGGATGATAATTACTCTTTCAGGATTATTCTCTCCAGTGAGGAAACAGGTTGCAAATCCCGATTCAAGCCAAGATAAATGGTGGCAGTCTGGAATGTTGAATGTCGATGGTATATTTTACAACCCTGAATGGCAGAATTTCCCTGTAGATGACATAATCCAAGAAGAAAGAAGATTAATTAGAAATTATTCTATTGCTGGATTCTTTGTGGCTCCATTTTCATTCATAGCATTCTTAATTGCTAGAGATTTTGAGAAGGATAATCCTTCAGAAGATATTAAAAATCTGAAAAATGCTAGCATTGCTGGAATCATCTTCTTCGTAATTTGGTTTTTAGCTCTGAATATATTTTCACTTAGTGATTTTGGAATTGAACTCTGATTTTTCCGATGAAACAATGAACGATGCCCGCCTCAGGCAGTCATGAGTGCCGACCTGTCCTGGATGGAAGATGAAATTAACAACCTTAGAAATCAGGGATTGGAATGGAATCCGCCCACATTGGAAGGTGCCAGTCAACCAAGGTGTATCATCGATGGAAAAAAAATGTTGATGCTCTCCTCAAATAATTATCTAAATCTTACAACGCATCCCAAAGTCATTCAAGCCACTGTAGAAGCAACAAAAAAATATGGTGCAGGATCTGGTTCAGTGAGAGCGATTTCAGGAACAATGGACATACATTTGGAAGCCGAAAGATTATGTGCAAATTTCAAAGGAGTAGAATCTTCCTTAATTTACTCTGCAGGATATACAGCTAATGTAGGGCTGATTCCAACTTTAGTCAGGGGAAAGGATGATATCATAATTTCAGACGAGTTAAATCATGGTTCAATAATTGATGGAGTAAGACTAACTAAGGCAAATAGAGCAGTTTATCAGCACAATGATATGAACGCCCTCGAACAAATACTCAAAGATAACAAAGATGCTGAGAGAAAACTAATCATTACTGATGGAGTATTTAGTATGGATGGAGATATTGCACCATTACAAGATATTTCTAAATTAGCTGAAGAATATGGTGCTATGACTCTAGTGGATGATTGTCATGGAGAAGGAGTATTAGGGGAAGGAAGGGGTATTGTCTCCCATTTCTCATTACAAGGAAAAATAACCTTTGAGATCGGCTCCTTTTCAAAAGCTCTAGGAGTCCAGGGCGGCATTCTAGCTGGTAGCAATCATGTAAGAACTTACGCACTTAATAATAGCCGTTCATGGCTTTTATCTGGAAGCCAACCACCAGGGGTAGCAGCAGCGCAAAAAGCAGCTATTGAAGTACTAATGAGTGAACCAGAGCATGTTTCTAGACTATGGAAGAATACTAAGTACTTTCGTTCTGAATTGAATTCATTGGGCTTCGATACTGGAGTCAGTGAAACTCCAATAATTCCCGTAATGTGCGGAGAAAGTAAAAAGGCTAAAGAATTTTCCAAACTTCTGAAAAATCAAGGGATTATGGTAGGTGCAATAGTTTTTCCGATGGTATCTAGGGATAAGGCAAGAGTAAGAACCCAAATGTCTTCAGGATTATCAATTGATGATTTAGACATGGTCTTGCAATCTTTTGAATCTAGTGGGAAAAAATTAGGATTAATTTGAGATGAATATATGTACCTAGAAAATCATCTACGGAACTGGCCAATTTCCTGCGAATTAGATGTTCAATGGGGAGATTTAGACTCTATGAATCATGTAAACCATACAGTATTCCTTAGATGGATGGAACATGCAAGGATGCATTACTTCAATTCCTGTGGGATGATGGAGTATCTCGAATCAGAGAAAAAAGGGCCTATTCTCGCAAGAATTGAAGCCAATTACTTATCACCCGTAAATTTTCCAGATAAGGTAACAGTTTATTCTACAGTATCTAGAATAGGCAACTCATCATTTGATATGGAATATGAGATTATTAGCCAATCGGAAATGCAAAAAGTTGCCAATGGTAAGGTAACAGGAGTTTTTGTAAACTATATTAGTGGAAAAAGTATTAAAATTCCTAATGAAATTATAGATAAAATCGTAAAACTAGAGTCCAAGGATTGACATTATCTAGAATCATCTTACGGATAGATTATCAAACAGAGGTCATCAGCCTAACCATGTCGATAGTATGGGAGAGGATAAAGACATTTTTTCTATCTCAAAAAATCATTTAGATACCGGAATGCGAGGTATTCCAGTTGGAACTTGCAAAACGTCCTATGTAGATCCGATTGAAGGAGTACATTATGTGGGCTATCCAGTAGCAGATCTAGCTAATTTAGAAGAAGAAGATGTAATTTATTTGTTATTTCATAAAGAATTGCCCACAAAGAAGCAATCAGAAGATTTCAGGAAGGAATTAGCGCATAGAGGAGAAGAAATACCAACAGGGGCTTTGCGTGTTTTAGAAAGTTTAACTCCCGGAAGTGGCCATCCAATGGATTGGCTATCTATCGGTATAATGGCTATGGGGGCAGCCGAAACTACTGGAGATGTAAGGGTCGATAGCATGAATTTAATTGCTAGAATGCCCGAATTGATGGCAAGAATATTCTTGCTTAGAGGTGGTCATGCAAATCGATCAACTTACCCTCCAACACTTAGATCTCGAAAGCCAGAGCTAGGATTAGTAGAGAATTTCGTCCATATGCTTGGTCTAGAAGGTGAAAGTGCCGATATCATGAATCGAGTTTTGAGATTCTTTTTCATTCTTCATATGGATCACGGTGGTGGGAATCTATCCACATTTACCGGAAAAGCTGTATCTTCCGGAAGAGCATCAGTATATTCGGCTATTAGCAGTGCTATGAATGCCCTATCCGGACCTCTTCACGGTAGAGCAAATCAAGCTTGCTTGGAATTCGTGCAAAGAGTTGGTACATCAGACCCGGAAGAAATCGAAAAATTTGTTAGATCTGAAATGGAAGCTAAAAGACCAATATATGGGTTTGGACACGGGGTGTTACGTGCAGAAGATCCCCGAGCTAGCCTATTAATTGAGCTAGGCTCAGAAATCTGTCCAGAAGACGAATATTTTCAAATTGTAAAAACATTGAGAGAAGTTGTCCCCCCGATTCTAAAAGAATACCCCAAGATAAAAAATCCGTTTCCTAATGTAGATTTGGCCAGTGGAAGCTTACTTCATGCAGTAGGTTTCAGAAAGCCACATTATTATACAACATTCTTTGGATGGGCAAGAGTTGCAGGAATTTGTGCTCAGATTATAGATGAGAGAAATGCAAGAGATGGAAGGGGAGTTCCTATCTACAGGCCGAAATATATAGCTAGAGAGCAGAAATTAAGAAGATTGGATTGAAACTACCATCCATGAGTTTTCCCAGACCCCCTATGTCCAACAATTCTAACACTTTCCCAAGGTAAGCTATTTTCAGATACCTCTCCAAGTATATCTTCCTCTTTCCTCTTCCATCCCCATCTTTTTATCCAGTCTTTGGTGATTGCTATTCTTTCAACATCAGAAAACTCGTACCACGGAGTAACTTCTCTTTTCATCTCACTGAGTCTTTCGGCATGATGTTCTGTTGGTGTAGAATCCAGTTTTTCCAATTCTTCTTCAGATAAAGGTTGAGTTGCGGGCCTTGACCATCTAGCATGGCCTGATGGAAGAGTAACTAATTCAGGAGAAAAATCATCCGATAGTCCAGTCAACCCTGCTTCCCATATTTTTCTTTCCAACTCAGGTTTTGCAGGCCAGACATAAACCGGAAATCCACCTCTAATTCTGTTTAATTTCTCTAAATAACTTCCATGAATTCCTACGGTAGTCCCTAGGTTGAGAAATCTTGTATAGCCATGTAAATATTCTAAAGCACAAGGTAGCATTGGCGAACCATTTTTCTTATTTTTATTCATTAATCTAGGTAAGGAATTCATAACATAAGATGGAACTGCTAGTGCCCTCTGAGTAAATTCATTCCCCCATTGCCTAAGGTATGGCATCAATCTTGAAACTTTTAGGTTACTGTTTTTCTGTTTAGTTTGTAGAATTTTTTTTTCGAACGAATATATCACAGCACTTGTAGGATTGATATCAAAACCCTCTAGTGATTCATTAACTAAATCAACCATTTTTTGCATGTGCTCCAATCTTTTCAACCCCCTAATCCAACCTCCGGCTTTACCACTATTTGGATGAGGAGGTTTTAACTCAATACATACAAATTTTCCCCTTTCTGTAAACTCTCTAGTGAATTCTTTTTTGGATAAGAGCTCATCAAAAGTTTTGATATAGTCGGGCAATTCATCTGCTAACTCGCACTCTGGAAATCTATTATCATCGGTTATTGAATTATGGTATAGGACTAATTGCTCATCTTCACTAAGTCTCAAATCCAATTCGACCCCATCAGAGAAATTTATTCCATGAACAAGACTTTCAATAGTATTTTCTCTAGGTTTTTCCCAACTCGACAAGATATCAACCTCACAGATAAATTACCCGATTCTTTTCAACTATTTAATTCACAACTTCACCGGAAAACTAATTATCGTATAGTTCAAACATGTTAAAGTAATTATTTTACTACCTAGTATCTGTAACAACACTGATACAATAAAACCTCTCCGTTCAATTGATTTGAATGGCGGCTGAAACAGTAAAAATAACAAAAAGAAAAGAAGTAAGAGGGTTTGCACTTTATGATTGGGCCAAGTCAGGATTCGAAACTAGCATTACTGCAGGAGTATTCCCCTCATGGTTTGCAATTTTATTCCTTTCAGCCAACGGCTTGAATATTGAAATTGCCAATCTTGAGTGGGATGCAGACACTGTTATGACACTCGCAATTACATTTGGAGCATTGATAATAGCAATTCTTAGTCCATCCCTGGGCATAATTGCAGACAGAAAACCAATCAAGAAGAAAATGCTAAGATTTCTAACTAATCTCGGACTAATTTCTGTATCACTAATTGCTCTAGCGCCATATTTACCAGTTTCAACAAAATGGTCATGGGCCTTAGTATTCTTTGTACTCGCGACTTGTGCTAATAATCTCGCAAGTGTTTTCTATAATTCTTTGATTCCTCATATAGGTTCAGAAGATGAAATGAATGAAATTTCAAATTTCGGATTTGCAGTGGGTTATTTAGGTGGTTGTGTTTTACTAATTATTCATTTAATTATACTCATGGGATCAAATTACGCCGATTGGGCATTTAGCTTAGTTATGGCAACCACGGGAATTTGGTGGTATGGTTTCGCAATTTTCTTGTTTTGGTGGATTCCTGAGCCAGAATTAGAAAATGAAATGGAAGATGTTGGAATTATTGAAAGCAGCAAGATAGCATTCTCCGAAGTATGGAATACACTAAAAGAATATAATAATTTTAGAACTTTATTTCTGTATATTTTTGCTTATTTCCTATTCATCGACGGCATAAATAGTGTGCAAACTGTAGGGGCTATATATGCTGTAGTCGTTTTAGGACTTGGTACAGTGGATCTAATAATCGTAGTTCTTGCACTAAATTTGTTCGCAGCACCTATGGCAATGCTATTTTCTAGAATGGCTGACAGAGGTACAACTAAGGGAGTACTTCAGTTGGTTTTAGTTATTGGGACACTAGTTATATTCCTCGGCCTAACTTTCGCACCTCTAGAGCCCGATACTAGAGATGACTATGATATACAATTTACATCAAATGAAGATGGTTCATATGATGTTAATGTTAGAAGCGGCATTAAAGAAATAGCTAAAGATCCGGGGGGAGATGAACAAACTTGGGCAAAAAACTACGTTGAAATTCTTCCACTAGAACAAGATTCAACATCTCCTGATGACGTACTTAAGTGGAAAATTTCAGAAGAAGTAGATGGTGAAGTTATCACCTTCGTAAAGAAAGTAACTGATACTTCATCCATTTCAGATTTTATTCAGCAACTTGAAGATAGTAGATTCAGTATTTACGTTTCAGGCGGAGTAGTTGGTGACACCACTATGGTAGGGACAGGCAACCCCTCGAGTCTTGGAGATGAACCTCTAGATCAAATCGCAATGACCATGAGGGATTTAGTATGGGCCCCGTTGGGAATTGCAGTAGGAATGCAATTTCTCCTTCTAGGATTAATGTTTGGATCCATACAAGGAGCATCTCAAGGATTAGCTCGAAGCCTTTTTGGAAAAATGATTCCAGAATCCCGTTCAGCTGAATTTTTCGGATTTTTCGGATTTTTCGGTAGAGTAGCTGCAATAATTGGACCTGCCATGTATACATTCTTTTCACTAACAATAAGTAGTAGAGCCGGCATACTATCAATAGGATTTTTAATTCTTGGTGGACTATTACTTTTGTATCGTGTAGATGTTGATGATGCAATTAGAGTTGCCGAGGAATATGAGGCCGGATTAAAAAATAATAAATCAGAATCAGAATAGAATAAATTACTGTAATAAATAAATCATTCTTTTCTTAATTCGCCCAGGGCCTCTATTACTGCAGCCTGAGTGATTCTTCCACCCCTCTCCCTGAGCTTACTGGCAACAATATCTACTTCTTTTCCTTCCGCTCCCGCAGTAACAGCCATATTTCTGACATGTAATTTCATATGTCCAGCTTGAATTCCTACGGTAGCCAAAGCCCTCAAGGCTCCTAAATTCTGAGCTAATCCAGATGCAGCCATAACTTTGGCTAATTCATCCGCAGTCTCTATGCCCAGTAGCTTCACATTAGCCTGAGCAGCAGGATGTACTCTTACTGCCCCCCCGACTAAACCTACAGCCATTGGCAACTCAATAGATCCAACAAGATTACCGTCACCATCTTTCCACCATTTGGTTAATGATCCATATTCTCTACCATATGAAGCGAAACTATGTGCGCCCGACTCTATTGCCCTCCAGTCTTGTCCACATGCTATGGCCACCGCTGAAATTGCATTCATGATTCCCTTGTTGTGTGTCGTTGCTCTGAATGGATCTGCCTTGGCAAAATGATATGCTTGTATGACTCCCTCAATCACTTCTCTTCCACTTTCCGAATCATTTCCGGAATCTGACATTTCTCTAGGAGTAAATATTGCACTAACCCTGGCCAATCTGTGAATAGCTAAATTACTAATAATCCTGAGAATAACTGTGCCACCAGTAATTTCTTCTATTTTAGGGGCTATGGATTCTGCCATAGTATTTACTGCGTTTGCCCCCATTGCATCTCTACAATCAACAAGGATATGCATAATTACCATCTGACCTGAATCCGTATCAATTATCTTCACTTCAATATCTTTACAACCACCTCCAAATTTTACCAAAATCGGATCCACTTCATTACACATCTTAATCAAATTATTTTTTTCCCTAATAATTGAATCCCGTGCACTTTCTGGATTTTCACAATTAACAATTTGTATTTGCCCAATCATAATTGGATCATCATTATCCGATTTAAATCCTCCATTATCTAGGCAGCGCTTGGCCATATTACTAGCAGCAGCAACCACACTCGGCTCTTCTAAGACGAAAGGAATGACAAAATGCTCATCATCTATAACAAAATTAGTCGCTACCCCAATTGGAAGGGAGTATGTACCAATCACATTCTCTATCATTCTATCTGCGGCATCTTCGGACAATTCTCCCGAATCCGCCAATGCTAGGATATGCTCCTCAGATAAGCCGCCTATTTCGGCAATTTTCTTCCTTCTCTCAGCTACTGACAATTTATAGAATCCTTCAATCCGACTATTTTCGACAGACATGTTTCTCAAACTCATCAGGTGACATCAGGCTTCTAACCTTTTTCAAAGCTGTAAAACTTTAGAAATTAAGCGTTAATTAATACATTAACGCTTTATTAACGCTTTTTATAAACGTTAACATAGCGTTAATCATCTAAAACAATAAACGTAATACTACATGATATTTTAGTAAATTTAACGAATGGGTTTTCTGAAAAACCTAGAAATTAACGTTTCTAGACACGTAAATAAGCGTGAATATTAAGAGTTCGACCAGTCACTCAAGAATATGGTTGTGGCGGAGATGCCTTTGTTAGATACACCAGCACTCAGAGGTAATCCGTTTGATATGAGGCCAATCGAAAGATCAAGGAGCCATGAGATAGTAGCCAGAGATGAAATACTGATTGAATATAGGGAACACATACATTCCTATTCACCACGAATGAAATTAATAGTAGGAGATCATGGCTCAGGAAAATCTTCTCTAATAAACGTACTTTCATCCTTTACGGATCGATTCTATGTGGGGCAATATTGGCATGAAGAAGAAGTTTTAAGAAAAGTATTAACAGAAATACTTGTTACTTTTGGAGACTATGAGGTCCCTAGAACTATGAATTTAACGATCGACAAACTAGTCGAAAAATTAGAATCTGAAAATGGCCCATTGCCACTCATTGCTCTAGATTACCCGTCCACTGTCCCTCTATCCGAATTTCTTTCGCTAATATGCCCAATTTTTCAACGTCTTAGGGCATTCATTGTTATTTCTCTTAATCACTCACAACTAAACTCATTAGATGAATCCGTAATCAAAATATTCGACCCACCTTTTGAACTTAAACCACTAAAAGAAAATGAAATCCAGAAACTTTGCGATAAGAGGATTATGAAGATGGCCAATGAAAGATGGAAGTTAAGTACAATTCTACTAGAATCAATCCAGAAAACCTCTGGCGGTAATGTGGGCTCAATTATTAGGATACTTAGGGATATTATAGATGAAAAAAGAGGACTAGGTTGCGAGGGCACCTATCAAAGAATTATTTCATGGAACAAGCCAAACATAATATCCCAAGACGGCAAAAAAAATACTGATCAATCACCATACAAAGAAGCAATATCACCAGAGAGAAAGAATGAAGATATATATCTAGAATCAGATGAGGAAAAAGATGAAGAAAAATTAACAAAAGGATATGATGATAGTCCGACAGAATTTGAACAATATCTTTCTCAAACTATCAAAATGGAAAGCCATCAAAATACAGGAAATTATGAAGAATTCCAAAATCAAATTGAAGAAGATGAGGAAGAAAGAATCTTACGTTTAAATTTAGAAAATATAGATAATCAAAAGATAACAGAATGGACAGAAAATCATAAAAAACTTCAATCTGATAATAAAAAAATAATACTTACAAATACTCCAAATAATGGTTTTTCAGGTTTGATGAATAGATCAAGAAATGCTTCAAAAGATATGCCGTCAGGAGATCCAGAAAATATTCCAGTAATGGACTCAGATTTTCCGGCTAACATAGATAGAAAAAAAGAAAAAATATATCCAATAAAATCCGGTTTCAAAAACCAAACTTCTAATCAGTATCGACTCGATAATCTCCCATCTAAAATCGATATAGACGATAAGAGTGTATTCTCATCGGAAGGAGAACAATGGACAGTAGATTCAGCATTCGAGGAAACACTGCCAAATATTACAGACGAAACAAATACATTTGAAGATGGAAATATTGAAGCCGAAAGTATTGAAGTTTCAGAAGAGCTCCAGAGTCAAATAATTCCAATTATTAATAATCAAAATAATGATAACGAACTCGATTATAATCATCTTGGAAATTTATCTGAGGCAGAGGAGCTAATTTTGGAAATTGCTGAACATAGGGAAATTTCTCCTTCCGATCCTGAAATTCAAGCACGATTGGAAGTAGGGAGGCCTCGCCTATCCCAATTGTACAATTCACTTTACAAATCCGGGATTCTTTCAGTCAGGAAAAAGGGAAGGACTCGTTTTTTTAAATTGACTGAAAATGCTTTACAACACCTATCCGGGAAGTGATTAGATGATCGAAGTAACAATTGAGAAATTAGAAAGATATTTTCAATTAACCGAAAGAGCTAGGAAAAAGGTTACTCCAATTGCAATAACCAAAGAAGACAACAGTCGTTTAGAAATTATGCTAAAGATGTGTGATGACTATATATTCGATTCAAAATATTTCCGAGATTCGGGAGATTTAGTCAGTGCTTTCGGCGCGATAAATTATGCCCATGCTTGGTTAGATGCAGCAGTAAAAATCGGATTTCTAGATGGCCATGGAGATGATCATCTATTCACAATACCAGATTAAGTAATTTAAGATTCAATCAATCTTAATGAATTACTGGAAGTCACTTCAATGTAAGAACACCCATTTTTTACTAACTTAGCTTTTAGTTCTTTATCAATTGTCAAAACAGGCCAAGAGAATCGCTTTGACAGATTTATCAATTCAGTATCAGTATGTTGTACCAATCGATTTCCAACCAATTCCGATTTATGTAATAGAATTTCTAACATCAAATTCTTTTTATTCAAAGATTTCAATTCGTTCTTTACATTACTAGTTATTTTTAGTTCTGCCTTTCCTAGAATCTTTTCCATTTCAATGTCAATATTTAATCCTGATTTTGATATTGCAACCCACCCACAAGAGTCTACTAAAACTCCCACCATAAAATCAACTCGAGATAGTTCCGTGACCTATTAATCTCCATCTTGAACCAACTCTTCTAGACAGTGTAATTCTACTTCCGTTCCTGGCACAAATAGGGAGTCTAAGTTTTATTGTTACTTTATTAGATTTTATGGTTTTTATTGTACCTACGCTAGTAGCAGTCGCGGAGTTGATCATCAACATTTCATTTGGTTGCAATGGCCTGATTGTCTCAATTTCTTCAGTATCACTAGAAACAGTATTGTCTAGAAGCCGTAAATCCAATTTCATTTCTTCCCAAATTGGCGGTAATTCTCCTTCTCTAGCCATAACTTGGCCCGATAAATCATCAGCCTTTGTTATTAGTGGATCTAGAGGAGTTGCGATTCCGCATAAACCGCCAGCAAATGCCTTCTTTAGACTCGCCCCCCCTCCTTTTATTCCATCTATCTTGGTTTTCAATGCTTCCCAATGAGTCTTATTGCCCTGTTGTACACGCCTTCCTGGCGCTATTACTATATTGTCTCCGATACTGAAAGAACCCTGAACTATACTTCCACCAATTATTCCACCCTTCAATTCATTAGGTTTTGAACCAGGTCTGTTGACATCAAAAGATCTCGCAACATACATTAGACCACCTTCTTCATCAGTCCTATCAGGAGTCGGAATAGTTTCCTCAATTGCTGAAATCAACATATCAAGATTTACATCATGATGGGCGGAAACTGGGATTATTGGAGCTTCTTCTGCAATAGTTCCAGTTACAAACTCTTTAATTTCATTGAATGATTCCACAGCTCTATCTCTGGAAACAATATCTATTTTATTTTGAACAATCACTATATTTTCTATTCCTGCTATTTCTAAAGCGGCTAGATGTTCTCTAGTTTGAGGCTGAGGGCATTTTTCAGTAGCCGCAACAAGTAGTAGCGCACCATCCATTATGGATGCACCCGAAATCATTACAGCCATTAGAGTCTCATGGCCGGGTGCATCAACGAAAGATACTACTCTTTGCAAGTCATCCTTGGAATCTTTCTTCCCTTCTGGATGCTTTCCCTTAGAGTAATATGTTCCTTCATTAGTTCTAAAAAATGATGTATCAGCATATCCTAATTTTATGCTAATGCCCCTCTTTCTCTCTTCAGAGTGAGTATCTGTCCATGTTCCAGAGAGGGCCTTGGTTAGCGTGGTCTTTCCATGATCAACATGACCAACCATGCCGATATTGACTTCTGGTTGGAGCATTGAATTCTTTGACAGCTGTAACCACCTCAGTCACTCCTCTTCTCCCGAGGGATGACTAATCGGAGCTTCACCATCAATAATCTCTGCAAGAGAACGTTTACCAAATTCTAACACCTTCAGATTTATCTGACGCGTATCCTGACTTACCACATTTCCTCTAAGATTCCTTCTTCTCCTAAGGCCATCATATTTGTAACGGTAAATCTTCCCGTTCTTTTTTACATATTTTTTTCCTTTGTACCCGACTCCTGCCGTGATTAGAACTGACTTAACTCCACTACCATCTAAATCCGATCTCATCGGCCTTCCAGTGATATCTGCCCCTCCAGTTATTGCCAATTTGTATCCGGATAGAGCCTTGTCTCCATCGCCGACAAACATTCCATCTACTGTATCCCCAATCTTTTTTCCCAAGAAATGATTGTAATTAGATCCAGTAATTTCTACTGAGTATGACTTACCTTTAGACTTCGGAGAAGTATCGTTAACTACTGCCTTGAATGCCTGCTCAGATGCCAAACTTATCGCCTCGGACGGCATCCCGACATAAGGCCCCTATAAGAGCGGTTCGGAGAAGTTACCTATTCTCCCCTAAATAAATCTCTTACCAAATTGCCCTCTATAGTCGCTGGAAGTAAATTTGGCATCGAAATAATTTGAGTTCTACCTCTGCCAATATTCGACTTTGAAGACATACTAGAAACAAGGTTACCAATTTCTAAAGATTTGAGATGCTTCCAAAAAGTTGTATATCCCCGAGGAGCAACCGAAAATTCTTCACAAACCAATTCATACATTTTTCTAGCATCACCACTTGAAATATTATCAGCGCTCTTCAATCTCCTACAGATTCCCAAAAGGACCAGCTTCTCGTGTTTACCCAATTCATGGATTATGGAAGGTTCTATTGATGCCGATTGATTTTCACTAGGCCTAACATCTTCAAGAATTAATTCACTCCTGCCATCCTTCTCAGCCCTAGAAATTGCAGCTTCTAAAAGCTCGATAGCCATCCTTGCATCGCCACCAGAATCTTCAGCATACTTACCTATTTTTTCCAAAACCAAATCTTCTACGGAATTTGGTTTACATGATGCATCATATCTTTGTTTAGTAATAGCAACCAAATCTTTAGATTTGTACGACTCTAATCTTAGGATATTACTTTCACCCAGTCTCGATTTTATTGCCTTTTCAAACAAGTTGAAAATACTTAAATCTTGACTAACTAAGATTAGTGAAATAGTTCCAGAATCAATTTTGCCCTCATCAATTCTTAGTAATTTGTAAATCAAATCTGAACTATCCCTACGAATTAAAACATCAACCTCATCTAAAATCAGAATTAGGTGATGCTCATGCATCCTTATATTCCTTCTAATTGATTGAATTAATTCTCCTGTACTGAATCCCCGATCTGGATGCCCAGAATCTAGGGATTGAATAATCTGCTGAATTATCTGAGAGGATGATGGATGATTTCTACAATTTATATGAACAAATTTAATCTTCCTTTTTCCTTCAAGTTTGTTAATTACATCCATACAAAATCTTCTAGCCATTACGGTCTTTCCAGAACCTACGTTACCGATGATGACTGCCCTTTTACTGACCTTATGATTCTCTATACCTCTGAACATTGCGGCTAAATCTCCCAATTCTTCATCTCTTCCAATTAGAATTGGAGGCGTCCAATCAAATGAAAGTGGCTCGGAAGAAATCAAAATCTTTCCAGCTCCAATTCTGTCAAGATAGTCAGGCATTAACCTCAACTGAAGCGTGATGTTCTTAGTACTATTCTGTAAAATAACTCTATATCTTTCGTTATCAACTAAAGGCTTTTTTTAGGTGTTTTCATACGCTATGTCCGACTAGCGGTGACGGAGGGATTGCGTGGCACTAAAAGACTCAGTTAAAGAACCAACAATTTTTGGGATATTCCTAGCTTCAATTTTAGCTATTTTCCAACTCATAAACACATCTGGTAGAATGGATGATATAGTGAACTCATTTTTTCCAGAAATAGAAAAAAATGGTATTAATGAGAAA
>CEOJ01096983.1_pt1 | contig 17215 bp, 5 predicted proteins | sample 530281 | NCBI WGS metagenome assembly CEOJ01 (sample SAMEA2619879, study PRJEB7988) | marine metagenome | isolation source: saline water (ENVO:00002010), including | reverse complement strand
GGCGAGATCAACTTTAACGAATTCGTTCGTTGGTTCACGCGCGGCGTCCGACTCCCGGAACGACGGGAACCCGCGGCGAAATCCGCCGACGACGTCACCGAGTCGGCGCTCGACGACGCCGATCCGAACGCACGTTTCGATGATGATGCTCGATGATGGACGCGTCGTTCGCTTGAGACGACGACGAACGACGCTGTAGACGATGCGACGCGACGCTGTAGACGATACGCTTTACCCTCGGTTTCATTTGTGTCCCGCCGGCGCCAACTGTAATCCACCGCGCGCGTCACCGTGCGCGTCACACCGACTCCCGCGTCGTCTCGCGCGCGCGAGAGGAGGCGAGGAGGCGGGGAACGTCTCTCGCGGCGCGTTCGTCTCGCGCGTGGACCTCGCGTTCGTCGTCGCGCGCGTGAAAGAGAAGGCGAGAGTGATGAACTTCATTCGTCGATTGGCGAGTAATCAAACGTCTCGAACGGACGTCGCGGAGGCGTCGACGTCGACGTCGCGCGAGAGAGCGGACGATTCACGCGTGAGTGATGCGGGCGATGCGCGGGAGGACGCGCCGCGCGTCGTGAACGCGATGTTTCACGAGGGGCGGGATTCTGAGCTCGTGTTTCTGTGGGACGTCGCCGCCGGCGTCGCCGCGGGGGAAGATGACGCGCGGAGGGACGCGTTGAATGCGTTTTTCGGCGCGTTCGCGGACGTGTATGCGGGGTGGAAGCCGAGATGCGATGAATCGCGAGATGAGACGGACATTGGGTGCGCGAGAGCGCATCCGCACGCCGTGATATACGCCGCCGTGGAGGACGCGACGCGACTCCCGGCTCGAGTCGAGCGCTCGCTCTCGGGCACGTTGGACGCGGCGTCGTTGGATGAACGACTGAAACAGTTGGGATTGGAAAGTTTTCAGGCGTTGGAGATCATGGCGAGATCGCCGCACAACAGAGTGTCGATGGAACAGTGCAACGCGAGCAGGGCGCTGGCGAGCGCGTGCAAGACGTGCTCGCAGCGCGCGCTCGCGTTGAGCGCCACTCTAAGCTCGGCGCGGAACGACGATGAAATTATCGCGTTGTTTCGTTATTTACAGAGGGTGATTACATGCGCCGTCGGCGCGATCGAATCATTTTTAGGGGATAGATGGGCGCTGCGCTCGCTCAACGAGAACGGCGTTTTGCTCGCGTTGATTGACGTGTTGCGCGTCCAGAAGACCGTGATCGCTCGAGTACACGGAAACGAGCGCGATATCGCGAGGGAAAACGAATTGCGCGCGATGTCAGCGATCGGTCGCATCATGGACGTCGATGCGATGATTCAAAAGAGTTTGATAGCGGCTGGCGGCGTGGACGTCTTTTTCGAAGGTTTAGTCGCTCTAGAGAACGGTGAAGGTCTAATGGACGCGGGGAGTTTTGAATCGTCTCTGAGGACCATCGACGTCGCGCGGCGCCTTTTTCGCGGGAACAAGGTTAACATAGAGCGCGCTCAGGAAATCGGCATGTTCAAACAGCTCGCGAGACTGATTCGCGTGGCGTGCAAATTTAGCCAAATCGACGAGAGCGGCAACACAAAGGACGAATCGATGACGTACGTGGCGGGCGTGCCGTGGTCGAAAGACGTGTTTGATTCGTGTCTTCTACAGCCTCGAGCGTTGGTTGTCGATGAACGCACGCGCGAATTGTTCGCGCGATTGCTTAGCATGCTGCAGGAAGACAGTCACGGCGATGGGGGTTGGTCGACGCAAGGCGCGAACGAGTTGCTCACGAAATGTCTGATCGATTCGGTATTTGACGCGTGTTCGAATTCATCCGAATCGTCTGAGAGCGACGCCGAGCGCTTACACATTCGCGCGATCGTCATGGACTTTTTAGGTCGCGCGATGAATCCCACGGTGTTGCGTGCGATGGGCCGGGCGAGACTGTGGGAATTGCTCTTCGACGACGACACGTTCGGGCCGATCCCGAACACGAACGATAAAGAGACGGATGATGGCGAACCCGACGTTGCCGAGCTCAAGAGCCGCTTACAGACACAAACGACCGCCTTGATTTTACGTGCGTGTCGAATCGCGAGCGATGCGGGCGATTGCACGCACGTGTGTAACGTTCTCGTGAGCGTGATTACGAGTCGAGCGATGCAACCCGCCGTCAGCATCCGATTTTGCCGAGCGCTCGAACTGTTGATTACAAACTCGACGCACAGCGTGTGTAAGGCTTTAGCGGAAGTGGAGGCACCGGGAAGATTGGCGGGCGTGTTACACGCGCAGCTCAAGTGTTGGGGATGCGGCGAGGTCACATTCATCGACCAGCCCACGAGCCGCGCTTCTTCCGCCGCGCTCGGTTCGTCGCTGAGCGCCATGACGACGTGTTTGAATGTCTCGGACGAATTGGCGGTGTCCGCGCTGAATAACGACGGCATCGCGGACGTCATCTTGAATCATTTATTGTGGTGCGACGGCACTCGCGATCTCGCCATATCCGCGGTGGGTTCGCTGGTTGGTTTGTGTTCGCACTCGCCTCACACGACGGCGGCGCATCGCGACGCGTGGTCCACGCTGGTTCGTCGGTTCATACAGACGCTTCCGAAAGCGCGAGGCACGAGCAACGCGTTAGTCGTCGCGATGCTTTCTGGTTTGCGCGCCATGCTCAACAACTCAAACGGCTCCGGTCATCGACTTCGCGAGTGGATATCATCCGAAGATGGTGCCGAGTTTGTACAAATCGTCGCTCTGTGCGACGGAGACGCCGGAGAAGACATCGCGTTAGAAGTCATCTTGACGATTCAAGTGATCATTTCCGGTTCACGAGCGTCTGCGTCTGTATTTGAACGAGCAGTTGGATACGAGACGCTAATTGACGCCATTCAATCGGCGCGAGGCTCAGACGTCATCTCGCGGCAACTCTACGACGCGCTCGTGAATTTCATCGTAGACGGAACCGTGGACGCGCATCGAGGCTTTGTCGACGTCTCGCTTCGAAATTCCGATGCGTTAAAGATGATGTTGACACTGTTCAACAAATTCGGAGCCATAGATACGCTCAAGGACGAGCTGATTCAGTTGTTACGCACGACGCTCACGTCATCGGTCACGTCCAGGGCGACGGCGAACGCCGCCGACGTTATGGATTTTTTGCTCGAGTGGTACATGGACGCCGACCGTCGTCAAACGGTGCTCGAGGTGATCGCCCTGTGCAGTTCGTTTTCCATATCAACCAGGCACGTGCGGCACATGTTCAAGCTGCTACAGACCGACGAGGTCTCAGAGGATGACAAATTGGGGCTCGTGCGCATGCTCACAAATGCGGCGCTCCACGACGGACCGTCGACATTTTTTGATTTTGGTGGTCCCGGTTGCGGCATTCACATCGACAAGCAGATGAATCTGTCCGCACGCACTGGGTATTCGATTTCAATGTGGTTCAGGGTCGAAAAGTTCCCTTCGTCCGGTGGTCCAGTTCCGCTCTTTTCGTTGTTGTCGGCCGCCGGTAACGGCGTGCTCGCCGAGTTGCGCGCAAACAGACTCACGCTTGGAATTCGAGGCACTAAGGGCACAGAAGACGTCGTTTCCATAGAGACCGAGACGGCGGAGAACGAATGGAAGCTCTTGACGGTCGTCCATTCATCAGGTCGCATGTCGAGACCGAGCGTGCGCGTATTCTTCGGACCGAACGCGGTGTGTCAGGCGAAGCTTCAGTATCCGACGAAATCCAACGAAACGATTTCGCACTGTCGCATCGCATCCGTGACGTTAGACGCGAGCCTGGAGGATCAGAACGCGACCATGTCCCCGTTTTTCGGTCAAGTCGGCACCATTCACGTGTTCGAGGACGCGATGCCTGAAAATGGAGTCGCCATGATTCACGCGCTCGGACCCGAGTACGCCGGCGTCTTCAACTATACGGAATCGCACACCGAGCAAATCGTCTCCACGGTGAACGTAAACGTCGTCGAAGTGCGGGAGATGCGCGAACATCTCGCCGAACATCGCGCGGTAAGCGTGAGTGCCATTAACTACATAGGACGAGTCGCGCAGACGGATGCGCGTTCCACCTCTCGTTTCGAATACGCGCTGATGGGCGGCGCGAAGGTGTGCGCCACGAAATCTGTCAAGGACATCATCCACTGTCTCGGAGGCGTGCAGGTCGTGCTTCCGATATTCTCCGACGTGATCGGCGTCTCCACGAATAAGAAGGAGTTCGTGCGCGCGGGGGTCGATCTCTTGGTGGCGCTGCTCGACGGCAGCAGGTTTAATCAGGTGACGTTGAAATCGTGCGAAGGGTATGCGCTCGTCGCCAGTCTCTTGCGCGAGGACGCACTTGGCGCGCTGAGTCCCGAGTTGCTCCCCGCGTTGGATCGACTTCGACGTGCGAGCGGCGTGGAGAATGAATCTGTCTCCGTCGGATTGGTGTTAGACTTGCATCTGTGGTCTCTCGCGGACGATGAGACGCAGAGCGCGCACGCCAAGTACCTCCACAGTCTCGCTTCGGGACACGCCGACGGTTTGCGATATCACTTGTCCCTCAGCGAAATGATAGACGCGCTCGATCTTTCGCCCGGGACGAACGGTAAGTCGCGTCGGCGGGCGCTGCTTGGCGTCTTGAAAGCGTTGATGATCAGCGCGCAGTACCAAGTCGTTGAACAAACGACGGAGAGCATCGTGCACGTCATCGAAGAATGCGCCGACGAAGAAACGGTGGGTAGTATTTTACGCTGGCTCGTGGAGTGCATGCAACCGGGCGAAGCGCTCCAACCGGCGTTATATCAGGCGTTTAATAAGCTCGGTGGTCCTTTACTCGCACTGTCACCGTTGAGTAGGAGCACGAGCGCCGTGCGATCGTCGGCGTTGCTCTGGCTGGCGAATCTCATGCCTCCTCTCGACGCGCCCAAGAACGCGATGTCGTCATCGAACATTTCGACCGCGTTCGGTGCGGCCGCGGGAGCGCTCGCCGCAACTCTCGGCGGTAAATTCACCGCGGCGGCGAGTCAAGACTTTGAGGTTGGATTTTTCACGGCTGTGGCAAACGCGCTCGAAAAGTATCCGCTCGACATCATCGATTCTCGCTCGGCGTTGTTTGAACTTTTACTCGGTGGGCAGGCACTTCCCGCCGAAACGGTCGCCGCCAAGATGAAACTGGACAGAGCTTCCAGCGTTCGAGCCGCAGCTGGTCGTTTGTTTGCAAAGGTCACTCGAAGCACGCCAGAGTCGCAACAGAAGGAGAGAGAGTCCGAAAGCGGTATTAGCGTTCCTGGCATTGTCAACGCGGGCGCGGCGGGCGTTTTGCTGCGTCTCATGAACGCAGACGATAGTTCGGAGATGCGTATAAGCGTATTAGAATTGCTTTTGCAGCTCGTTGAAGGAGCTGGCGTGAATGCGCAAGCCGTTCTCGAGCAGCGCGGTTGGCAAACGTGGATTCTTCCCATTCTTCGCGAGAGCGACGGTGAATCACGTCGAGAGGAGATGTCTATGGCTCGCCGTTTGATCACCGCTCTTCTCGCGCACGCGGTGCTCAAAACGAACGAAGGGTACCTTCACGTATCGAACACACTGGGAGTGGTCGACATATTGATCAAACGAGGTGTCTTGGCTGATGAATCAGATTTGGCACAAGAGCTCCTTTCGGATCTACTCGCCGTCATTCTTCCGCCTCGCTCGGCGAACGAACACGACGAGTGGTCCGAGGTTCAAAACATCGAATCGCCGACGTGTCGACACAATCTGGCTCAACTGCTGAATATATTTGACTCGATCGTGTCCGACACGGCGTCGACAGCCGCCATGCTCGGCGTTCCTACCGCTTCGGGAGATGCGTTTAATTTCGGCGACGTCTCGTGGAGATTCTACGATCACTTGTGGAACTTACTAGACGCCATCACACCTCCCGGACAGTCCACAGAAAACATCTCCGAGATCAAAGACGCGGCTAAGAATGTGAACGTCGCCAAAAAGTTGCATCGAAGAGCGAAGAGTATGATGCGTGATTTGCCCTTCGCGGGGACCGTCGCGCACGACGTCGATAGCGTTGAGTCCGCCGAAGCGCTGCGAGAAACCTGTCAGCGCTTGGGGTTCAGACTGTCGATGCTCTACGTGCGCGCCGCGCCGATGGAAAGTTTACAAAGAGCCGCAAACGTGTGCACCGGGTTGTTTCCTTCGTTCTTATCGCCGGTTTTGCTCGACCAGAATGGCAAAGAACTCGATACGTCGACGCTCAGAAGTAGAGCGCACTTGTTCATCGCCGATCTGTTGAGGTATGCGGAAACGTTTAAGGCGGATAACGCGGAGAGAGTCGCCATCGTAATGAACCTCGTCAGACTCTCGTCTGAAGTCGGCAGACTCTTGCTCACCGATTCAGATAACGTTGAGGAGTCTGCGCATTTGGATGGACGCGACTTGATCTCGGAGCAGATGGTCGCGGAAGCCGCCGCGAACGAGGCGAAAGAATCGAGAAAAGTCAAGGAGCTACGAGCCAAGGTCAGTGAGACGTTTTTAGCGGAACGAACGCGACACGAACAAAGGCAGAGACAGGCTGAGGCGGCGTTATTGGAGACGCGGAAATTGAAATTGTCGCCTGTGTGCGAGCGAGAGCGCGCAAGACGCGCGATGTACCGCCTCACCTTTGAAGAGCGATGCGACGTCCTCTCGCGTCGATGGTCGAAAGTTTTGCGTGGTTTACAGAGTGAACGAGGCGCGTGGTCATCGGAATCGAGCGAAAAGTATCATCGATGGAAGCTCGATCTCTCCGAAGACGCGTCGATGCGCCGTCCCCGACTGCAGCGCAACTACGAATTCGTCGAGTATCCCGACAATCAAAAGGGGGAATCGAGCGGGCAGTCCGAAGTGCAAGACATACAGCCCGTGCGCCTCGCCGGAATGGGTCAAAAGTGGAAGTTAAAGTTGGATAAAGACTTCGTGGACGTTGACGACACGACGGAAGAGTTGGTGGAAAAACTCGCGATGGATAAAGAAGACGCCATGCACAACCAAAACAAAGTCGTCTTCAGCACCCCCGCGACGCTGGTGACGTTCACTCGCACCGTACCGGGTAAACTCAACATCAGCCGAGACGCGATCGTCTTCGCCGCCGATCGCACAGCGGAGACGACCCAAGAGCGCACGGAACATTTCTGGCGCTGGAGCGTGCACGACGTCATCGAAGTCCATCACATGCGCTATCGACTGCAACACAAGGCTTTCGAGATGCACTGTTTCGATCACACGAGCGCGTTCTTCGCGTTCGACTCGAAGAAGTCGGCACGGTATGCGGCGACTCGAGTGGTGTCGGCAACGGGAGCCACGCTCATGAACAGACGCGCGAAAGCCGACGCCGCGCAACGCGCAAAGGAACTCTGGCGCAAACGAGAACTGAGCACGTTTGATTATCTCATGGCGCTCAACATGTACGCCGGTCGAACGCTGCACGATCTGAGTCAGTACCCGATATTCCCTTGGGTGTTGCGAGAGTACGACGCCGAGACGATCGATCTGGACGACCCGTCCGTGTTTCGAGATCTCGGTAAACCCGTGGGCGCGCTCAACGAAGAGCGATTGAAACAATTCGTCGAGCGGTACGAGTCGCTCGCCGACGACCCAGACACGCCGCCGTTTCACTACGGGAGTCACTATTCGTCGTCGCCAATCGTGCTGTTCTTTCTGTTGCGAATGGAACCGTACACCAAGCTCGCGAGAGCTTTGCAGGGTGATCGTTTCGATCGCGCGGATCGTTTGTTTCACTCCATCGCCGAGACGTACGCCGCGTGCAACGAATCCTCCGCCGACGTAAAAGAACTCATCCCAGAGTTTTATTATTCGTCAGAGTTCCTCGCGAATAGTAATTCTTTAAAACTAGGGAAGCGGCAAGACGGACACGCGATCGACGACGTTGTTCTTCCTCCGTGGGCGAAGGGTTCGAGACATGAATTTACGCGCGTCATGCGCGCGGCGCTCGAATCAGACCACGTGAGCGCAAACTTGCATAAATGGATCGATTTGATCTTCGGACACGCACAACGCGGACAAACGGCGGTGGACCGTTTCAACGTGTTTTACTACCTCACGTACGAAGGAGCGGTGGACATGGACGCGTTAGAGGATGAGGAACAGCGGAACGCCATCGAGACGCAAATCGTCAACTTTGGCCAAACGCCAACGCAGATTTTCAGACACGCGCATCCACCTCGCATGCGTCGACACCCGGCCGATAATGTGGTGTCGTTGTCGCCGGAATCGCTGAAGTTGGCGTCGGATGTCGGCGCTGGTAGCCGAACGCCGCAGGCTTTCGGTACGCAGAGCGTCGTGAGTGTGTCCGTATTCGGCTCGCGGGCGATGATCATGAATGGTGGACGAGACATCTCTGCGTACAGAATCCATCCCGCCCGCGAAAAACAAGTGGGCGGCGATGAAGCCAAGTTCGCGTACACTCTCGAAAGCGAAGCGTCTTTGAGACTTGCGGGTGAATTCGACGTGGGCGTCGATTCGCTTGCGCTCGCGCAAAGCCTCGACTTTGCGCTTCACGGAAAAGTTCTGCTCAGTGTCGGACACTGGGATCGCAGCATGCGCCTGTACGACATTGAGGAACGGCGTGAAATCCAGTGTGTAAGCACGCATCGCGACGTGACGACGTGCGTCGCTGTGTGTGAGTGGACAGGTTACCGAACGTGGGACGAATACGGCAAACAGACGCGCCAAGTCGTCGTGGTCACCGGCAGTCGTGATACGACGCTCGCCATTTGGGAGTTGAAATTCCCACAAAGCGGCTGGAGATTCAGTAAAGGCGCGCGTGGCTTCGAAGTCGAACCCAAAATGATCTGTTTCGGTCACGACGAGGCCGTCACGTGCGTCGCCGTGAGCGCGTCGCTTGGATTGATTGCGAGCGGTAGCGCCGACGGAACACTCATTCTACACGACATCAGAGATGGACGCATCGTTCGAGCGCTCGAACGCACTCCACGGGGATTCGTACCCTCGTCGATCGCGTTTCTCTCCAAGTCATCTCTCGTCGTGTGCGCGTGCAACGTCGCTGGCGCGCTTTCCGTGCACGACGTCAACGGCGCGACGCTGGCGAAAATAGCCAATCGCCACGAAGCGTTCGACACCGTGTGCGTCACGCGCGACGAGAGACACGTGCTCATCGGCAATCGTCGAGGAGATATCACCGCGCGCGCGTCTCACGACCTCTCCGTTCGCGCGCAGATCAACGTCTCCAACGTCGGCGTCGCCTCCATACAAACCGTCGGGCGCGACGAGTGCTTACTCGTGGGATTACTCGACGGCCAATTATGTCTTTGGTCTCCCACGCTCGCCTAGATTTTACACAACACTTTGTAACATACCGCATCGTACGCGTCGCGTCGCGTCGTCCCACCCTTCGTCCCCGACGCGGCGTCTTCCCGCTCGGCTCGCGTCGCGGCGCCGTCCTCCACCCAGTCCCGAGCGCGCGCACCACATCGCGCCTCCCCTCCGTCGACGCCGACGCGAATCGTCATGGCGAAGAAGCCCGCTCGAACGAACAATAAGAAGAAGAAGGTGGCGCCGACGAACCGAGCGACGACGCGCGCGGCGCTCGCGAAGACGCCCACCGGGGGGAAGAAATCGGCACCAACGGCCTCGACGAAGGCGGCGAACGGGAAGGCCGCGCCTCGGACGCCCAGGACGCCCAGAACGCCCAAGACGGTCTCGAACGGTGGCGTCAAGAAACCTCGATCGAGCGCGAAGAAGTCCGGGACGAAGCGCACGACGCCGAAGAAGCCGATGAACACGACGGGGTACATCATGAATCAGCGAAAGTACGGCGCCCAGCCGAAGACGCCGCGTCCGTTGTCGTCGATGAAGAGCCCTCGATTGGAGTCGATCGCGACGGCGACTATGAAACCACCGGCGAGTGGAATCGACATGTTTGGAAGCATGATCGGGGCGGTGTCGCCGTCGGCGGTGGTGAAGGAAGAGAAGGGGACGGATGCGATGTCGTCGGAAGTCATCAAGTTGTGTTCAATCGTCACGGAACAGGCGAAGACAATCGAGCGACTCGAGTCGGAACTGAATAACGTGAGGGCGCAGTTGCAAGCGCGCATGGTGGCGCCCGTGCCGACGTTGAGGCGTGTACCTTCGACGACGTCCGAGATCGCGTCGCGCATCGCCGGTCTCTTCAAGAGGGACAAGTAACCGTCCGCGTTCTAGATCTCGCGTGTATAGTTTCAATAATTCATACATTGTACTAGTACATTTCAAATCGCTACTGTGTCGTCGTGATCGTCGCTATTGACGCAGCCGGTGCGTTAGAACGTCATGTACTTGCGCAAAATCGCACGCGCCAAACCGTTTGCGTTCGATTTGCGATAGATGAGTGACAAGTTATACGCAGCTTCGCGCGCGAGATTCACGGACGGACGGACACCATCGCCCTCACCGACCGGAGTCTCTAAACACTTTTCATAAAGCGGACGCGCGAGGTGTGACCAGCCGAGATGGTGGAAACCTCTCGCTAAATTGTACAGGCCTTCCTGAGGGTGCGCAGAATTCAACTCAGCAGAGCGCTCTAAAAGAACGATCGCTCGAAGGGCCAACGCGTGACGCTGGTGTTCATTTGAGTTTCTGGTCGTCATGTGAAGCAAAGAGATCGCCGCTGATAGGCACACTTCTTGGTCGTTCGGCGCGAATGACAACGCGGTGAGAAAGTTGTGCATGGCGATGGACCACTTTTTGTTCCACGAGTGAACGTGCCCAGAAGCCATGAGTGTTATGACGTGCTTACGCGCTTGTTCGTCCACGCTATTGGTGACCAATCGTTTGGCGAGTTTTGACGTCCCGACACTCAACGCTCGCGGGTAGTTCACCGCCATTTGCATCAGCATGTTCCACACAGTCACCGAAGTCGGGAACACTTCAAGAATGCTTCTACAATTACTCGCCGCTTCAGAAAAATCACACACCTCGTAAGCTATGAGAGCTTTCAAATAGCGCAGTGATGCTGTTTGTTCTCGAGTGAGGACGCTCCCCGCGGAGAATGAAAGTGCGTCATTCACAATTTTTTCAGAGTCCTCGAATTTCCCGAGTCGTAGCGCCACCTCCGCACCACTGATGATGCTCGCGAAAACATCGTCGTCGGATATCCGTACGTTATCATCAACGAAATCTTCGCCTGCTTTACCAGTACGCTGGAGTTTACGCAGCGATCTCTTTTCAATCAAATCTGCCATCAGCTTCAACGCGGACGGAATGAGAACCATGAGTTCGTCTTTGGTTAACAACTTTCGTTGTAAAGCCGTGACGCGCAAAAATATACCATAGTTTTGAACTTCCACTTCATCTAAATTCGAAATGAGTGAAGATGCTCGACGCGCGCACTCCTCATCATCCTGAACGTTCGAGAGGGCATCAGCAAGCGATACCGCTACGAAGACATCGCTGGGATGCTTGTCGTGTAGCGACTCATAGAACTCAATCACACCCTGATTTCCCTTTGACTGTTGAATGCACGTCTCGATTCGTTGCCATATATCAATATTATCGTATTCCTCCACAGTGAGCAGTTCTCGAAACAAAATCTCTGCTTTGGAGGGTAAACCAACTTCCATCATCGTGTTTCCGCCGTCGAAAAACAGGTCGTCAAACTCGCTTACGTCGTGTCCCAAGAGTTCAAATATTTGTTTCAAGCCTTCGTCGGTGCGCCCTTCGTAAAGTAGACACTGCCCTAGTTTCACAGAGATATCCAAAGGGATTTTTCCAGCCTCCGCTCTTTCAACGATATTCGCGTGCGCCTTGTCCACTATCGCGAGAACCTCAGCGTACTTGTGAGATTCCATCTTCAGCTCGATCAAAATATTCACGACCGTGGCATCGACGTGCTCGAGATGTTTTTCCAGCATCAGCTCGAGTGCGTATTCGGCTCGGTCGCGCATGGCGACAGCGTAGTACGACTTGGCGAGCATCACCGACGCTTCCCGCAATAAGTCTCCGTTGAGCAGCGGCAAGTCATCTCTGAGCACCCACTCCAGTTGTTCGATCGCCTTCTTCGTATCTCCCAACTCACGATACAGCGTCGCTTGATCCATTTTATTTTCATAATTGTGTGGATCCGCTCTGGAAGCTTTCGACAGACAATGCAACGCGTACTCTTTCTTGTTCAAGTTGACAGCCATGGTCGCCATGCGATACCACATCGAAGGATCCACGCGCCGCTTTACCGCCGTGGCCAGCGAATAACAGTCCAAAGCCTTTTCTAAGTTGTTCGTTTCCTCGTACACGAGCGCCAGCTGCTCGTACGGTTCGCTCGAGTTCGGTATTTTCACCACGGCGGCGTGTAGTTTGTTCACGGCCTCCGCGAACTCGCCTCTAGCGTACAGTATCGTCGCCTCGCTCATCAACTCATCCGCCTCCAACATGTGCTTCGATCGCGCCGTCTTCCTCTTCCGACTCCTTCGACGTCGTTTACCCACGTCACCGGCTTCACCCATGCGAAGAAACGCCGCCATGGTCGGATTGCGCTTCGCCGCCTCCAAGTCCTCCAACATCTCTCGCGCCTCTTGACGACTCGTCGCGGCGTTCTCTCGCGACGTCGAGCGCTCGTACGCGACCACGGTCTCCGCGAGGCGACCGGCTCTCAACAGCTCCAACCCATCGAAATCGCGGTCCTCCTCCGAGACGCTCTCCTCGTCCTCCGATTCCTCGCTCGCCGATTCGGATTCGTCTTCGACCTCGCGCGCGCGGGCCGAGCTGTGCACGCGCAATCGTCGCGGCTTATCGACGGTCTCGGTCTCTTCCGGGTCCTCGCCCGAATCGACCGACATGACGCCGCGAGCGCGAAGATGACGACGGGAATGGCGCCGAGGCGCAACTGTCCCGAAAAGTCGCGAAAAGGGGCCGCCGCCGAATTGCTAATAGTCGCGTTTGTTTTACAATGTATGAACGCAAATCCAAGTTTTGTTGGATACGATAATGTCGTTGTTCGTAGACGTGATGGGTGTAAGTGTGCGTTGTACGCTCATCTCGCCGCGTTGAGGTATTGGCGATACTGTTCTCGTCGTCGTTCTTCAATCTTTTCCTGTCCGCGACGACGGTACTCTTTAAGTTCTTTGCACTTTGGCACCGGACAGTTGTCGTCCATGCACTGTTTGGAGTGAATCTGCAACAATGTCCACGTTTTGCGGCAGAGCGGGCAACCACCGGCCGTCTTGATCTGGCACGTAAAGGCGTGGTTGAGAAGTTGCTTAATCTTGGCGCAGTTCGAGTTATCGCATGGGTTCTTTCTGCATGTGACGGCGTGCAGCAAAAGCTCCATGGTACGATCGATTTGCGCCTGCCGACTTTGTCTCTCAGCCTCAGAGATGGCGGAGCGATCGCCGACGGTGCGACCTTGCCGCATGAGTGGATGCTGGTGACCGACGCGCACGCGGCAGGTGTCGCAAATGTCGAAGTCAGGGCACGTCTCGCAGCGCCACCCCTTGCCCGGCTCGAGCTCTCGCGAGCACACGTTGCACGAAGCAACGAACGCCGGCTCGGACGGATTGTTGAGGTGATACAACACCATCATGGTGGTGTGCTTCGCGCGACGAAGCGAGTCAAATTGGAAATGATTCCCTTGGCACAAAGACAAGAAGGCTTGACGCGTGTCAAAGAATTCGCTCTCCATCTTTTCCTCGCTCTCCTCTTCCTCCTTGATGGGTTTAGGAATGTCTTCACACTTTTCGCACTCGAGCGCGCGACCGGCGTATCGCTTTTCGTGTTCGGGAAGCGCGTCTTCAACGCCTTTGCAATCCTCGCACAAAACCAACGGCGTACCCTCCGTGGCATAATATCGGTTGGCGCCGGCGATCGTCTTTCGGCAACTCAAACACTGGTGAGCCAAGTGCGCGAGGATGAAATCGTTTCGCATGTTGCTGATCGTCGTCCCGAGCCTCTTCATGAGCTCTTTGTTGAGTTTTGCGTCCGGTGCGATGGTTCCGCTCTTCGCCTTCGCGGCTTTTCTCGCGCTAATCTTGACGTTGGACGCCTTCGTCTTCGCCTCGAGCTTCTTCGCCTCTTCGAGCTCCTTGTTGATGGACGTGATCCAATCCTCCGCGATACCGGAAAAGTAGTCACCATCAAAGTACGGATACTCGGTCGCGCAACGGATGTCATGATTTTGATTGCCGAGTCTGAATTCATCGTAGACGTTCGATGTCGACATGACGATGCCACGCTTTTGGGCGGATCGGAGCATTTTGAGATACCATTCGCGCAGCTTATCAGCCTTCGGCGTCTTCTGAACCTTAGGGTGACAGTAGAGAATGTAATCGTCCCCTTGGAACGGCGGGCACGCCCAGATGAAACACGAGGTGAAACCGCGCTTCTTCGCGTAGTCCAGGTACGCAATCAAGATGTTGTGATAGACATACGTGCGGAGCGCACAGTTTTCGCCGGTGGCCACGGTGACGTTATCTGGACGGAAATACTTGACGGAATCCAGGTAGGACAGGTAGATTCGTCGGCGGTTCGGTTCGGGACAATCACCGTCGTACTCTTGAACATAAATAGCCATCAAGCACACGTCCACGGCATCCAGATTTTGGAAGAGAAGAATGACGCGCGAGCGATACGGAAAGTGTGCGGGAATGCCGTCGTCTTTGAATGCTGCAAGGTATTGCGGCTTGGTGTCCACTTGCTTCATCGTCTGCGACACGACTCGAATCGTGAGACCCTCCGCAGTCGGTACGTTTTCTACGGGCACGCCGAGCTGCTTCGCGCGCTCTTCGCGTTCGGCGGCGAGAGTCTCCTGAAGGTGCTCTTCCAAAAACGTCGACATCTTTGTCTTCGGAAGCTCGTTCGCTGGTTGCTGCGAAGAGGGACGTTCGAGAGTGACTTTGCGATCTCCCTTGTCCAACTGTGAGAGAATACAGTTCGGACACGTGAATGGTGCTGAACCACCCTCGTTCTTTCGGCCGTTGAACAAGACACAGATTTGGTGGTACCAGTCTTCACAGTAATCGCACTGCACCCAAGGTTCCTCCAAATCATCGTCGTTCTTCTTCTTGACGAGCTGTTGCTTCGGGAATTGCTGCCCTTCAACGTTGACATAACCTTGAATCGCGTTGTAACAAGGGTTACACCACGCATCTCTTCGAACTTCGCCCACGACGCTAGGCACGTGGTGGAACACCTGTCCTCGCTTGATGCGTGCGCAACAACTGTAACAGTACAACGGCGGCGGTTCAAACGTCAACCTCTCAACGCCGCATGCCTTGCACGAACTCTCGGTCGCTTTCGCAACCGCGCGCTCGGCTTCCTTTTGGAGTTGACGAGCGCTCGGTTGACCTTGACCTTGAATCTTTTCCTTATCCGCCAACCGCAAAGAGGCGAGGTGCGTACGAATCTCCTCCGGCGTGAAACACTCCATCAGCGACGTTCCTTCTCCGCCCGGTTTGCGCTCCTTGCTAAGACCACTCGTGCCCTTCACCATGAGTTGACCGCGCGTCGGATCATCGTCGAGCTTCATGCGCTTGCTGCCATGCGCCATTTGCATTTGAGCGTGTTGTCGTTGCTTGAGCATGGCATTGCGAACAGGGCCGCACACCGGACAGCCGGCATCCTTGCACGACTGGTGATGCTTCAACAACTCGCGCGACGCAATGCAACGCGGGTAGTTGCATGACGAGAGCGTACACTTCAACACGTGCTCCCAAAGTTGCTTCGCGACGTGGCAGTTGGGCGTATACGGGCATTCTCCGACAGCCGCTTGGCACTTGCTTGCGTGACGCAAGAAGAGAAGCCATCGTTGCTGCTTGACGATGTACGCCTTTCGCAAGTCAGCGTCATTGATGTCCCGCCAGTTCGCCACATTGATGCCAGCCTGTTGGCGCCCTCTCATCGATGCTTGTTGTTGCGCCATCATCTGCTGCTGCGCCATCATCTGTTGCTGCGCCTTGAGCTCGGCGGCTTGCTGCGCCTTGGTCAACTTTTTCGCCTTCGCCGGCGCCTTCGCTCCTCCCTTCCCACCCGAGCCTCCCTTTGCAGCCGGCGCCTTCGCCGGCGGTGCCATCCCAGTTCCCATCATCGCGTTGTTACCGACCCCCGGTGTCGGAATCATCGTTCCAGGCGGCACGCCGGCCATCATCTGGGACGATCCACCCATGTATTGTCCTTGCGCCGCCGCCGCGCCTCGCAAAATGGGCGCTCCATTCGGCAACATTCTATTACCAGCCATCATCATCTGTTGCTGCTGTTGCTGTTGTTGTTGCTGAACGTGCGGCATATTCCCACCTACTCCCGAAAACAACGCTCCCATTTGCTGCCGCGAAGCTGCGCTCGCGGCTCCCCCACGTCCCTGCTGCATACCTTGGCGCTGAATCATGATGCGAGCGACGGCTTGAAGTCTCGCTTCCAACGTCGCTTGATCGCAGTATTCCTCCTGTTCCATTCAAAATAGATGCGAGTTTATATCATAGTCAGTATTCATCGCTCATCTTTCGCCGAGATCATCGCGGAGGCGCCGATTGGTCGTCGATTTCAAAGTCGGTCGGACAAACTGCGCACCTTGCTTCGCGCGCCGCGGTACACAGCCTCTTCTAATCGCAGCACAAAGTCCGGCAACTTGTGCTGCCACTCCTTCGTGAGGTCTGGCTTTCTCTGTTTGAAGATTTTCAATCTGCACGAGTAAAAAGAGCGCGAGGTCAGCGATGAATTCCATGCGTTCGAGTCGCGCGCGTTCGAGTCACGCAAAGGAAGCCCTAAACCCCGCGACCCAAGATCGCGCGTTCTTCCGAGTTTCAGCCGTCGATGGACGCCGCACGCACATGTGTTGAATCAATTCCTTGCGCTGAGGAATGTCTTCATCCGATTGCCAGGTTCTCCATCGGTGTTGGCCGCTCGCGCCCGGACCTTTCGACCCGTTTGCGCCGCCCCTGCCCGACATCTCGCCGCGAACAGAACACCTCCTCGAGTCCTGATTCGTCGAAGAGTCCCTCCGACCTTCGCGTGCCCTTCCCCGCGCCGGTGATCTAGGCCTGGTTCTGCCGTGCGCGACGCGCAGTTCCCGGGTGTGAGCGGTGAGAGACAGCCGACGGTCACCGCGCAACCGTCCGGCGAGTCGCCTCGAGCGTCGCGCGCGCGTGCTCGCGACACTGAGGCGCGAGACCCGTCTCGGGCGTGTGAATTTCGGCGCGATCGCCCCGCGCACGGCACCGAACCCTACTACGTAGGGTTACAACACATACCCTCGAATCCACCACACTACGACTCACGGGACCCACGACG
>CEOJ01209491.1_pt1 | contig 17358 bp, 12 predicted proteins | sample 530281 | NCBI WGS metagenome assembly CEOJ01 (sample SAMEA2619879, study PRJEB7988) | marine metagenome | isolation source: saline water (ENVO:00002010), including | reverse complement strand
GGTAGATCAGGATTACTTCATCACTGGGTAATGATAAGGCCTTGGGATAATTATATTCTCGGAGTAGTTGGATTCGACAGAGTTACTAGATCAAAACAAGCTTATTGGAATCTAGGTTATTGGGTTAGAAGCTCAGAACAAAGGCATGGAATTGCTAATAAGAGTATAAATTCAGCTTTGAAATGGCTCGGTGAAGTAGAAGAGGTAACCATAGAAATTAAGGTCGACCCGAATAATCTAGCAGGTAGAAACACTGTTTTTAGTACTGTGCAAAGATGGAATGGATTGAGGCACACTGAGGGAGACTCACAAATTAAAGTGGCAGGAGTAAGAACCAATCATGAGTGTTATTTGATAACAATTGGTCCAGAATAAAACTCAGAATAATAAAATAGCCTCTAACATTGAAAAAATATAGTGTAGTGGCAATTACATCCAACGAGGCGAGGTAGATTCAGATGACATCAAATATCCGTCAAAATTTACCAGATTCTGATCCAGAAGAAACAACAGAGTGGCTCGAGTCTCTTAGAACAGTAGTGGCTTCTCACGGGATAAATAGAGCGAAATTCCTACTACACGAATTAATGAATGAGGCTCAGGATTTGTCTATTCCAATAAAGAATACACCTATTTCTCCGTATCTAAACTCAATTTCCATAGATCAGGATATCCCTTATCCGGGAAATCTAGAGATTGAATCTAAGATTCAAAATATTATTTTATGGAATGCAGCGGTAATTGTTTCTGATGCAAATAGGAGAAATGATGGAATTGGAGGGCATATCTCAACATACTCTTCCAGCTCTACATTATATGAGGTAGCGTTCAATCACATATTCAGAGGAAAGGAATTTAATGGGATTGGAGACGCTATCTATTTCCAAGGTCATGCCAGTCCCGGTATTTACTCTAGAGCTCTGTTAGAAGGGAGAATAACTTTAGATCAGGTACTGAAATTTCGCCAAGAATCCTCTGGAGATGGACTATCCTCATACCCCCATCCCAGATTAATGCCAGAGTTTTGGGAGTATCCTACGGTTTCTATGGGTCTTGGACCGCTAGGAGCTGTGATGCAAGCTAGATTTTGGAAATATCTTCACCATAGAGGTTTAGCTGATACCTCGGAAAGTAGAGTCTTTGCCTTCTTAGGGGATGGTGAAATGGACGAACCTGAGTCCATTGCCTCTATTGCTATCGCTGGAAGAGAAAAACTCGATAATTTGATTACAGTTGTTAATTGTAATCTTCAACGTCTTGATGGCCCGGTTAGAGGTAATTCCAAAATCATTCAAGAATTAGAAGGACTATACAGAGGTGCAGGATGGACAGTAATCAAAGTACTTTGGAGCTCAGAATGGGAAAAACTACTACGTCTGGACAAAGACGGTAAACTTCTGACTAGAATGGAAAAAATAACTGATGGAGATTGGCAAAGATTGAGTACACTTCAACCTCAGGAATTCAAATCAGAACTTTTCTCCGGAAGTAAAGAACTAGAAGCAATGTCTAAGTTAATTTCGGATAATGAAATCTTAAATTTAAAGAGAGGGGGGCATGATCCTAAGAAAGTCTATTCAGCGTATAAAGCAGCTGAAAAGGCTGAAGGACCTGCTGTTATACTTGCCCATACTGTTAAGGGATGGGGCATAGATTCTTTCGAAGGAAGAAATTCTACTCATCAGAAAAAGAAAATGAATTTAGAAGATTTAGTTGCATATAGAAATTCATTAGAAATACCAATTGAAGATGAAAAACTGGAACAATCTCCTTTCTATTTACCCGAACAGGATTCTGAAATTACAGAATATTTAATTCAAAAAAGAGAAAAATTAGGTGGATTTTTGCCCCAAAGGAAGGCAAAGAAAATTGATATTAAACTACCAGACTGGTCTATATTTTCTGAATTCGATAATGGTACTAGAGAAGGACAGCTGGTATCCACAACTATGGCTTATGTGCGACTTCTAAGGAATTTACTTAAGTCAGAAATTGGAGCACGAGTAGTTCCCATTATTCCAGACGAAGGTAGAACTTTCGGAATGGATCCTCTTTTCAGCGAATTCGAAATATTCTCGCTTAAAGGCCAACAGTATACTCCTGTAGACCATAGTATGCTACTACGATATAAGGAATCTATTTCTGGCCAGATTATACAAGAAGGAATCTCAGAAGCTAACTCTATGGCCACATGGATTGCATCTTCAACATCATATTCGCATTCTAACTCTCCAACTTTACCGTTTTATACATTCTATTCTATGTTTGGATTTCAAAGAGTAGGAGATCAGGTTTGGGCAGCATCTGATGCAAGATCTAGAGGATTTCTGATGGGTGCTACCGCAGGGAGAACTACTCTAAACGGAGAAGGCCTCCAACATCAAGATGGCCATAGTTTACTGACAGCTTCCACAGTTCCTTATTGCAGAGCATGGGATCCCGCCTTTGCCTACGAATTAGCCGTAATTATTAATCATGGAATGGATGAGATGTGGAAACAAAATAGGGATGTTATTCATTACATTATGCTATATAATGAAAATCAACAACAACCAAAAAAACCAACTGGAGTTGATAATGATATTATTCAAGGAGCATATAGAATTCAGTCACTCCAAGGGGACAAAAATCCACAAATTAGACTCTTGGGTTCAGGGCCAATTCTTCAATACGTAATTGAAGCATCTGAAAGGTTGCATAAAGAATACAATATCGATTCCGAAGTTTGGTCTGTAACATCATATGGAGAGTTGAGAAGATTTGGTCAAAATTATGAAAGAAATATTAGGTTAAATATGGATGAAGAATTACCGCACGTGTCCAAATGTTTTGGAGATGAAATGCCCACAGTAGCAGTTTCAGACTATATTATTGCTATCCCAGAAATGATTCAAAGATGGGTGGGCGGTAGATATACAGTATTAGGAACAGATGGATTCGGAAGATCTGATACTCGAGAAAATCTAAGAAAATTCTTTGAAATCGATACAAATAGCATTATTGGAGCAGCTATATTCAATTTAGAGCAAGAAAAACAAATACCAAGCGGGACCTTCCATAAAGCTTCAAATGATCTAAATCTGACTGAAAATAAATCAGACATAACAGAGTGATTTGATGGTAAAATTACCAAATTTATTAGTAATAATGAAGTCATTATTTAGAAAATTTTCTAGTAATTACACAGAATTATCTGAAAAGTCTAAATCAGAATTTATCGAAATCGCTAATGATCCAAAAGGTTGGGGATTAGCTATTGAGAAGGCTTGGGATTCGTCAAAAATAGAAGCAGAAAATTTTGCTTCCACTTCAAAAATTCTAGCCAACATACTCATTGGAAGAGAAATTTCGAAATCTGAAAAACGAGAGACACGTGAAAATTTAGCAAAATTAAGTATCCTAATTCCTCCACTCCGAGTATTTATGATTCCTGGAAGCCAAGTTTTACTTGGAATAATGGCAAGAGTAACTCCATGGAAATTAATTCCAGATGACTGGATTCCAATTAATGCATTAAAGACAGTTAGAGAAGAGCCATCAAAAACTCTCGATAAAGAAACCTCAATCTTACGAAAACTATTGAAAAATTAACCTTTATTGCATAGTTATATTCGCTAAAAAATAATTGTAAGTTAATACTTCTCCAATACTAATCCAGTCTGGGATTCTATCTCCAATTGTATCATATTTATGTCCAGGTATTAATCTCCAATCCTCAGGTAATGAAGATAGTATTTCCTTCGCTCTAATCAAACTCATCTGCTGTGCATGAGGGTCACCACCTGGCAAATCAACCCTCCCTGCACTTCTAACAAACAATAAATCACCTGCATGATAGACTCCATGTCCATGAATTGTTACATGACCAGGGGCATGACCAGGAGAATGGGTAATTTTTAGATTAATTTTTCCACATTTCCACTCAACTGTTTCACCAGCAATACTATCCCAAGTATCTGTAAATTCTACCTTTCTAAATACAAAATTATCCAATAAATCAGGAACTCTTGCATCTTCATGTCCCCAAACTTCTAAATCTGGAAATCTTTGAATCATTTCAGGGTATCCAGCAACATGATCTCTGTGAGTATGTGTGTATAGTAGGTGAGTGGGCACAAGATCATCCTCACCTAATCTAGAAATCCAACTATCTGCATCAAACGGATCAATTATTGCTACAATTCCATTGGAACGATCTATGAAGGCGGTGTTCATATTCATTAATTCGCCCAATTGTGTAACCCATACTTCTATTCCATCTTCATAAACAGAACAGTGAAACTCTCCCTCATTCAACATATCAACTCCGAATCGGTAATCAATCAAAGTAGTAATGCATATACAAACCCTATGAGCCCGTAAGTCTGAGTAAATGTCATACGAGCCACATAAAATAGAATCTCACTGGCAATTAGCTTGGAAGAAAGCTAGAGTTTTCGAGGCAAAGATAGATCATTCAAAAGAGAAATTTTACTGTCTTGAAATGTTTCCATATCCTTCAGGACATATGCATATGGGGCATGTTAGAAATTATTCAATTGGGGATGCAATGGCACGATTTCAACGACTAATGGGAAAAAATGTTCTTTATCCAATGGGGTATGATTCTTTTGGAATGCCCGCTGAGAATGCAGCCAAAAAATTAGGTGATCATCCACATGAAGTAACTAAGAGCAATATTAGAAGTATAAGATCCGATCAAGAAAGAATGGGTTTTTCGTATGATTGGAATCGATACCTAGCTACTTCAGATGTAGATTACTATAGATGGAACCAAGACATTTTCCTAACTTTATATGAAAAAGGATTAGTCGAAAGAAGGGCTGCTCCTGTAAATTGGTGTAACGATTGTGATACTGTATTAGCAAACGAACAGGTAAAGAACAATAGGTGTTGGAGATGTGGACTAGAAGTTGTACAGAAAGATATGGCTCAATGGTTTTTACGGATGACTGAATATTCGGATGAGTTACTTGATGAACTAGAACAAATATCCTTCCCAGAAAACGTCAAAACTATGCAAAGGAATTGGATTGGTAGATCATATGGGGCTCAAATAGAATTTTCAATAGCCGATTCAAATTCCAAAATTCAAGTTTTTACTACACGACCTGATACTATATTTGGCGCTACTTTCGTAACATTATCTCCTGAGCATCCACTATGTGAGGAATTATGCTCAGGAACTAAATGGCATGAAGGCTGGAAGAAGCTTAGAGATGAATGCGCAACTATGTCGGAATTTGAAAGGATAAACTTACTTAAAGAGAAGAATGGTGTTTTTCTGGGGAGATTTGCCATAAATCCTATGAATAATGAAAAAATTCCTATTTATGCAGGAAATTTTGTAGTTGCTACATACGGAACTGGTGCAGTAATGGCTGTTCCAGCACACGATCAGAGAGATTTTGAATTCGCTACAAAATATGATTTGGAGATAAGAAGAGTACTAGTTGAGAAAGATGGAGACGATCCTAATTCACCGGTGAATTATGCTTTCGAAGGTTATGGGCCCATGGTAAATTCAACTCCTAAATTCGATGGATTGATAGGTGAAGATGCCAAAAAGGCCGTAATTGAAGCACTAGATTCTCAAAACACCGGTTTTGGGAAGGTAGAATATAGATTGAAAGATTGGTTACTTAGCAGACAGAGGTTTTGGGGAACCCCAATCCCAATGATTCACTGTGACAAATGTGGAGTAATTCCTGTAAATCGAGAAGACTTACCAGTCGAACTTCCTCTTGATGTGGTCTTCTCTGAAGACCAAAAAGGAAATCCATTGGAAGCTCATGAGTCTTTTACTAAAGCAGTTTGTCCAAGTTGTGGCTCAGAAGCAATTAGGGAAACTGACACAATGGATACATTCTATGATTCTTCATGGTACTTCATGAGATTCTGCGATGCAGAAAATAAAACATCTCCATTTGATAGGGAAGCCGTAGACTACTGGATGGAAGGCGGTGTTAATCTATACATCGGTGGTATTGAACATGCAGTCATGCATCTGCTCTATGCTAGATTTTTTACTAAATTCACCAGAGATGTAGATATGAATAGTGTTGGAGAGCCATTTGGTCGGTTAGTCTGTCAGGGCATGCTTAATGCTCCCGCACCTTATTGCATAGATTGTAATGCTGAATATCATATCGATTATTTTGGAAAAGACTGTCCATCATGTTCAAAGGAACTAACCTCAAGATCGGCAAAAATGAGTAAATCTCTAGGAAACACTGTTAGTCCAGAAAAGATGATTTCTAAATATGGAGCTGATACAGTAAGACTATTCATCTTGTTTGGCGCCAATCCTGAAGCTGGAATGGATTGGTCAGATAGCTCGGTTGAAGCTAATCATAAACAATTAAAGTCCATTTTTGAATCCATAAAATCTGCGTTATCGTATTCAAAATCTCCTAGTAGAATAGATGACTGGCTACTTGCAAGACTCCGATATAATATGAAATCATGGCAAGATTCGATGATTGATGTTAATATCAGAGAGGGTGTAATGATTAGTCATTTTGAGATGTTATCAGATTGGAATTGGTATGTCAGAAGAAGTGGGTGCGATATTTCAACATCCATTAGTTTTCTAAAGGGCTGGATTTCTATGCTTGCTCCTGCAACCCCGCATATCGCAGAAGAATTATGGAAACTGATAGGCCAAGAAGGATTACTAGCCCAATATAATATGGAGAAAATAGTAGAAAATTCTGATGACTTTGAGGTTATTTCAAAGGAGAACTTTCTCAGAAATGTAATTTCTTCATGTAGGAATATAAGAACCATGGCAGAGAGAAAATCTGATTCTAAACTGACAAAACTTGTCTTACAGACATCTCCAAATTGGAAAAATGAATTAGCCAATCAAGCCTTAGAGCTATCAATTACTGATTTTAATTTCAAAGAAAATGGAATTTCATATATTCAGTCTCTACCTATTTTTGAAGAAGACAGTCTTAAAGGTGAAATCATGAAGACCTGGATGAACCTTACTGTAGGAAATAAGAGGAAAAGAGGCCGCGTTTTTACCTGGTCAAAGATAGAAAAAAGCTTAATTTCCAATCTTGATGAAAGACAATTTCTATCTGAGAATTCGGAATTTATCCGTACTGAACTGGATTTAGATTCAGTTGAAGTATACAAAGTAGGTGAGGGAGAAGACATTGCTGGAAAAGCAGTATCGGCATTCCCTCTAGAGCCAGGAATTTCCTTCCTTTCTTAGTATAGTTCAAGGAGTCTCTTCACTTCGAAGCATTTGTTGAGTCAACATAAGAATGCTAAAAGGAATCGAAATCGTCGAAAAAGAAGACGTTTTGATAATAGTAATGATACTAAGTCCGAAAATAATGTTAATCAGAAATCAATAGAAAGGGCCATATCAAGATTTAGCCAAAACCCACTTCCTATGGGAATTCCCCCTCAAATTTCTCCACCACCAATGGAGATTAATATTGATTGGAATACTAATTCTGTACCAAAAAATATCCAGAAAAGGGTTGGAGAGATTGTATGTAGGCCAGGTGAATTTGGCTTTCTTCCGGAAGATAGAGTACAAGAAATTGCAGAAGAAATCGCAGAATTCCCAATTTCTCTAGAACAAGCACTTTCTCTCAGGGGTGCATTAAACCAAGAGAAGAGTGTATATTCTCATCATAGACTAATGAGAAGATCTAATGAACTTAACAGGAGATATAATTCTGGCGAGAGTGTGATATCCCTGTCAAAAAGATTTGATGCGCCCCCTGTAAATACATTTAGAGCCATTTTGACAGGTAGAGGTTGGTCAAAAAATAAAATTAAGGAATCTTTAAAGTCTCCTTCTAGACTTAATTCGAGGGATCTCGAGGAATTTGAAAAAGCGGAAGATATGGATAGAGTAAGTGCTGTTAACCAGACAGAAACACAAAATGCAGCAGGAATTTTTGAAGAAGCACTTTTCAAGTATTTTGAATCCATAGGAGTAAGATTCAGACGACAAGAAGAATTATGGGAAGAACAGAGTAGAGATGAGGGAAGGGCAATATTGACTCCAGATTTACTTTTCTTGGATGATTTAAGAATTAATGGAATTCCATGTGCATGGATTGATGCGAAACATTATTTTGGAGCAGACTTAAAATTTCCAAGAAAGAAAACACAGAAACAGGTTGATAGATATGTGGCTGAATACGGCCATGGAGCAATAGTATATCGGCATGGATTTTGTCAAAGTTTGAGACTAAAAGGTGCAATATTACTAGACTCTAATCCTCTTGATTTATCCGACTTGGAAAAGTTCCATGAAAAAATAAGAGGATTAGATTAATTCCGAACTTCTCCTATCCTACTCAATGCAGTCAAAACCCCTAGATTCTGTAATTTCTTTGAGATAAGCGTAATTTCTTCGAAATCAGAAGATACATCCTTCGGAACGATTGCTATACTCTCACCAAGCATACATAAAAGTGGGACAAACTTATTCTCAATTCCCATTGAAATCAGGCAATTTTTGGTAATTTCTCTTAATTCATTTCTACTTAAGTCATCAAGAAGTTTACTCTCCTCAACAAATTTTTGAGAGGAACTGAGAATTTCTTTCCAACGATTTCTATTCCAGTCCCCTTCCGATAATCGATTCATTTGTGCAAGCCCTGCATTACTGATTTTTTCCCTCCAATTTTTATTATCAATATAATCTGCGGTATGAGTTCCAGTCCTCTCCTTCCAAACTAGGAGAACTGGGATATTTTCACTCCATCCCTCAGATATTCCTGGGCCATTCATCAATTTTTTTCCACTGTAAGGAGATCCAGCCTTTATCCTCCTTTCTACTCCTCCAGCAGATAGTGCAGTAGTATCACCTAATCCAGTCGATCTATCTCGCTCGACCAGATGAGCAATGAGCAATGCCCTCCTCCTACATTCTTCGTAGGGTATTCCAATTGCTCTTTGAAAAGCCTCTGCAGCTGCAATAGCTCCAGAAGCAGACATTCCAAAACCCTGAGAAGTCGGTAATTCTAATTTTATCTTTAATTCCCATGATAGTCCTAAAACCTCTGGAATTTCCTCTGACAAATACTTCAGGACTTCCTCATAAAGTCTACAATCCCCATTTCCTGTAATGAAAACAACTTCTAATTTATTTTCCCCTTCTTCCCCTTTAGCAAAGGCTTCTACTCCATCTTCTAGACAAATTCCAACTCCCAGACTTCCTTGAGATAAAGGATCATCAGAATAATCTTCAATTGAAAATAATAGTGTCAGATGAGCACCACTGTGACCTCTACCCAATCTAATCATAATTTTCAACCCCACTGAAGGAGTTGTTGTATTAAAGGACAGCAGCGAAATCTTCATTCAATAGATCAAATTTCTTCTTTAATTCTTCTATTGCTTTAGTGAAAGCAACTCTAGTTGACATTGAACCATCCGTTTCAAAAGATAGGATAAATTCTCCTGGAAATTCTTCTAAAACTATTGCATCATTGAATTCTCGCGACTCTTCTGTACCAGCTCCAACATGATTCATTTCTTCTATTAATTTTGTTACCTTTTCAACATCTTCAAGAATCTTTTCTTTTCCAAAGTCTTTTGATGTTATTGTCAGGTTCATATCCCAAAGAATTTTAGCTTTCGACTTATTTTTTAGAATAGCTTTTTTTCTTGGATTGAATGATAATCCACAAACTGGGGACCATTTTACATGATCCTTACCTCTTCCCATTACTGCAGTGGCATAGAATTCAATCATCTGACCCTTCATCAACTTAGTGATTGGAATTTTCTTGTATTCATCTCCAATTTCTAACGATTCTTCACCTAAGTATTTCAAGTCTCCAGCAGTAACCCATGTACCTTCTTCTGTACCAAAAACTACGCAAGTGTAAATCATCTGACATTCTAAACATCCCCTATCATCTTCGACAAGGTTGGCACAATTGGGACACAAATTTTGAAAATGAAATCTATCAAATTTTGTCGGAATTGGTACCATAGCTAATCTCTGAGCGACCATTTCATCTGGAATGGGTCCAGTCGTCTCCCAGGTTTCATCATCTTGTTCTTTTGTTCCAAGCTGAAATCTTACACTATCTATAGCCATTTTTGGAACTTCTGAAAGTAATGTTCTTCGAAGTGCATTCATAAAACTTCGATCGGTTTCTTTCAATAATAGTTTCATTCTTTCTTCTGTCTCACTAAGGACCTCAATCTTTACCATTTTTTCACCTCAAACTCGTCGACCACGTCGACCACCCTTACTTTTTGTTCCATCTGTAGGCATTGGCGTAACATCTTCAATTCTTGTTATCTTAACACCAGCCCTAGTCAATGCTCGAATAGCTGCAGTAGCACCAGGAGCACTGTAAGACCTGTTCCCCCCAGCACCTCTGTACTTTACTATTACTTGGTCAAAATCTTTTTCTGATAGCATTTCAGCAACTCTTTCTGCTGCTCTGGTAGCTGCAAATTGTCCACCAGAATCACTACCGCCCTTCGTAACCATACCACCTGAAACCTTGCAAATTGTTTCTGCTCCGGTGAGATCAGTAGCAGTAATCAATACATTGTTGAAAGTACTAAAAATATGTAATATTGCTTTATGACCCATCATTCCACACCTTCCTCTGTATCTTCGTCTACCTCTTCTTCTATATTTCGAACCTGTTCTAAATTTTGTCTGAATGGATGATCAGGCTCAGAAAATGGAGAATTTGGACTATATTGTAAACCTTCCTCCTCATCTTTCAAAATGTGATAACCAGGGACAGTCATCCTCTGATCACCAATTGAAATATGACCATGAATTATCAGATTTCTTGCTGCCCTCATTGAAGGTGCTAATCCCCTGAAATAAACAACCGATTGTAATCTTCTTGAAAGCATATGTTCTACGTTAATTTCCAATACATCTCCAATTCCTGCACCAGAAACTAATAATCCCTTGGAATAGAGAGATTGTAAAAATTGCTCCTTTTCTTTAGCATAATGGCCTTCTGAAGCATCAACTCTTCCAATAAGTTTCATTGCTTGATTTCTATGTTTTCTTAGCGCAGATTTTTCTCTCCAAATCTCCCTCATTCCACCGATTTTCTTGAGTCCATATTTTTCTTTGAGTGCATGCTCTTCTTCTATCCTAGCTTGCTTCCAAGGATGTGTTGGGGTCTGAGTCTTAGGTCTGGAAAATTTTGGTTCACCCATTTTATCACCTCACTTTTTCCTCTGGACACCGAGTGCCGTTCCTCTTCGGCCGTTAGCCCTAAGCCTCTGTCCTCTCACTTTATGTCCAGTTCTATGCCTCATTCCTCTATATGTTTTCATTTCAGCCAATCTTGCAATATCATCATCTTTAGTCAATTTTACCTCAGTTGCTATTATGTGAGCATCTTCGTTTGTTTCTAAATCTCTTTGTCTGTTGACTAACCACCAAGGAACCTTAGTTGCAAATTCATCAATAGTTTTTCTAATACTTTCTTGCTCATCATTACTCAAATGCCCGCCTAATTTGTATCCATCTACTTCTGCCATATCACATATTAGCATAGATGTCCTTACACCTATTCCCTTAACGGATGTCAATCCATGAATAATTGGTTTTAACCCGTCTACGTCGCTATCTGCTATCCTGAGGATGTATGAAAAATCGTCTCCAAGCTCTGCTTCATTTATTTTTGCCATTTACGGTTCCCCCGTGTTCACCATTTGGTGGCCCTATGGGCAATGTCGCGACCTACCATCTATATTTGAAACGAACGGACAAAAAAATACATAGAAATTGTTACTTTTCCTTACAAACTACGAATAAATCTTGTCTTCGGCCGCCCCTGAAAATTTCCATATCAATCATAAATGCTCTTTCTCCCTTCTTCTCTTTCAGGGCTTTATCTAGCCTTCGTTGTAAAGTAGGATGAATATCCGGATTCAGACTACATCTAAGTGTAATCTTTCCTATTCCTTTCCCACTGACTGAGTCAGCAACGAGATCAATTGTATGAATTTCAGGTGGAGTCAACCTATGCTGAATTATCTTACCCGAAGCCACAACGAATCCCTGAACGTTTTGATCATCTCTCAAAGGATCTGTATGGATTAACAAAGGCCTTCTTCCTTCAGTTCTTATCCAATTACATCCCGTTCCCGGAGTTACTGCGTCCTTGAGCCAAACATTATGAAGCCCGCTATGGAATAGTGTAGGATCTACTATTGAAATCCAAGCCCCAAAATCTGGGGGCTTATTGAAAGAAATTATACTCGGAATTTCATCATCTAAACCTTCAATCATAGCGATTATATTCTTTCTTCCCATTCTAATGCACCGCCTATGTTGATTTGAAGACATAGCCCCTAGCCATACTGATAATCTATCAACTCTACCCCCGCCCTGACTAAGCCATTCCCAAGTCCTTGGAGAGCCGGGAAAACTAGTTTCTAATATCCCATCAATTGCTGCTCTTTGAACCGAATCCAGTCTTGGAGATAAGTCCAGAATTACAGCAGGACCTTCAGGACCTTTCTGTAAAAACTTACTCCAATTTTTTAGAACCAACCTAATATCTGGCTTCATCTCTTCAATACTGTGATTCTGAGCATCCCTTGGTCGAGCAGGATCAAGGTGCAACATGGCAATTGGTGGTTGTGCATTATTTCCATTTTCTCTTAAACTAGACCAGTAAGAAGTTATAGCATTTTCAGCATCTGTCCCATCTCCAATCAATATTCTATCTAGTAATCTGTGAACTCCTTCTTCAGAATTTATTTCCATATTTGCTGCACATAATTCAGCAATATCTCTTTCTAATTCTATCCCTAATGAAGGTCTTCTCAACTCTTTAGAATATGCCAATAATTGAACCCCTGAACCTGCTGCAGGATCAAGAATTACTCCTGGAGGGAGTTTTTCCCCATCTATCATTTTAGCTCTAGTAGATGCAATAGACCAAGGTGTTGAAAGTCTTTTCATATCTCCATCCATGTAGAAATGAGGCTCTCCCTTAACAATTTTAGTAGACTTATTTTTTTTAATTTTATCTACGATATTTTTTGATGGAATTATGGCTTGATGAGTATTTTCTTCCATATTTTAACCCCATTACTACTAATCGGTCGCCAATGCCCTTTCGAGCTTTAGCTCAAACTTCAGCCAAGTGTGTTGCAACTCATGCCCTTCACTATTTCCGTACCCAATAGGTGGCGGTAATAGAGTTATATGTGAAGTTCCAGTATCAATTACTGGCATCCCACTTCCCCTGTCATTATCTATGTCAAGACCAATAACCGACCATCCAAATCCTTCGATTGACCACCTCGGTTCTCCAGCAGACTCTATCCATGTTCCACTATCTAATTCATCCCCAGTATCATAATTCCAGACAGTATATTCTACCTCTACAGAATCTGATTCACCGATGTGAACATCTTTTTCTTGAGGTCCCCTATATATTTGTACGTCAAGTCGAACCTCTGCTTGCATTACTGATGTATGAGAAGCGATGATACTTACTCCTCTATCCTCAATGTCCTCTTGTAATATAATCTCTAAAAATTTACTCTCGTTGGCACCAATCTGATTAATTATTATGTTATTCTCTCCAGATTCCGAGAAAATCACTCCCTCTCCATTAATCTCCAATAGTAAATCTAAGTCCGTTCCTCCCCGATTGTAAACTACTACACTGGCTCCATCTCCTTCACCTTGATGTTCCCAGTCACATTCTAATTCTCCAGGATAAAGGAAGGTATCATCTTGGTCGGATAGATTGGATGGCCAATTCCACGAGTCCTCTCTGGATCTACATGTATCAAACAATAAATCGACTTCCCACACCCATCTTCCTTCCATTTCCAACAATTCAATTTCATTGGAACCAAATGTTTCATCCAAATCTTCTAGGAAGGAAATTGCTGATAGTGCCAGCCATACTGAAGAAGATATTAATAGCAATAATGTGGAAATAGATAGAACAATTGTCACCCTAGGAACAGTCATTTCATTCAGTCCCAATGGAATTGGCGGATGCTCAACTTCATCAGGTGTATCAGAAATCCACGACCTTGTCACGATTGCACTTGTAATGGCATATTTCATCAAGGTTGGCACATTTTGTTATGTTTTTTTTATATTTAATCAGCTATCAACTCTTCTTGGTTTGAAGAACTCAGCCACGAAATTACTCCTAGTTGCAATGCTATTGCGCATAGAACTAACAATAAATTGAATGAATTAGAAATTTCTTGCGAAGTGAAAATTACTGTAATTATTATCCCAATTACCAAGTCCATCAACCCCCAAATCCTGAAATTTCTTCTCAATTGTAAAATTCCTATAATCCAAACAGTACTAGACATCACAATAAATGCCAAAGGAACAATTATTTTACCCATTAGTCCTAATGCAAATAAACCAGAAACAATAAGAAGATGCGCATCAATAGCTAGAGTAAATGACCATTCTTGCTTCCTGAACGGTATGGTTAGAGAACAACAAATAATTAGAATGATTCCGGTGATAAAAATTAAATCAGCAACAAAGTATGATAATCCTTCTAACCAATAACTTAAACCGATTATCCCAAAAATAAATGATGGGATCCCAAATCCAGCAATCTCTGGTTTATGATATCTCAAGCTATTTATTACAGATAAAATAGCAGCCAAAATACCAGCAACTCCGAATGAGATAACCACAATAGCCAACGTCCTAGAAATTATCATTCTTTTATCAATTGAACTTTCATCTGTCTTCAATTTCTTTTCATTTACCCAGAAATTTACTAAAATACACAGAATTAGGATAACTTCAATGAATATCAAGGGAAAAATCCAGTTAAGAATCTCTCCCTCGGTAGGATCTACAGTAAAAGGCATAGGCAATGCTTCTCCAACCAATGCCCCTGCTACTCTAATTGTCAGAAGAGGAAAAATTATCCAATCGCAGGCTATGGATATCCTTTCCAAAATATTTTTGTGATTCATAATCGAAACAGTTGATAATAGAACTAAAAATACAACAACTATGACCAAATCTAACAGTTCTCTGTTACTACTTCCCGGAGAAAGAACATGAGCAGAAAGAATTGATATTATCAGCCCAATAATAGCAATTGCAATTGGCATTTCTATACCGAGAAAATGAGGCAGTTCCAATTCCAGTCCCTTAGTTCTATTTCTGACAAGAAGGACAATCAAACTAGAAAAACTACCAGATAATATGAGAATCAATGGCCAAATATCTTGATTTGCACCGTTAAATATTCCAAATAGTGCTGTAACAAAAATTACTAGAATCAATAATACCGTACCAACCAACGGTTGATGATTAACATCAGTAATCATCAATTCAGCTAAATCATCTGTATCGGATTTTTCTCTTTTTTTCTTTCTTAACTCATTTAATTCGGCCAATTTAGGATTAAAACTATCCACCTTACCTAAATTATTATCTAGATAATTTTCACTCATTGCAACTTTACCAGTGTTTATTGAACTAATTATCGCGTTTCTTTTTGAAATTACTTTTATTTCTGCTCTTATTTCTCCTCTTGAAATCAACCATATTGAACTGATTATGAACAATAATATTGACAAGGCTTGAATAATTTCCTTGTCCCCCTGAAAACTAATTATTATTGTAGCAATTAATAATGTCAAGCATCCCAAGGTCGGTTTCAGTATTTTTTCCATTGTCTCCGCCCTTTTTAGGAAAACTAGGATTATGGATGAGCTACAAAATATTGCCACTACATCCATTCCAATTGTTGGAATTAAATCATAATCCAATAGTTGACTATTCACTTCTCTACCAGATATTGATATTAATGGTGGAATGGACATTATACTCATTCCTAAAGTAAAAATATTCTCATCACGTTCTTTGAGTAATAGAGGTATTAAACAAACGAACAATATTGCAAAGACTATTTCATCAAGGCCATATTTCCAATTAATTATCGTCAAGAATAGTGCCAAAATTATCAAAATCTGACTAGTTTCTCCAGAATGAATATCAAGTGTTTTAGCTGTAACGTGCAGTCCAGAAATTACCATAGTAATTATCAGAATTGTAATTGCTGTGAATCCTCCAAATTGTGCTAATACTATTATCGTTAACAATGGTAACCATAGTCCAAGATTCCATAATTGTAATACATTTGAATCTCTTATCGAAGATGAAATCTCTGTAATTCCCATAAATTTAGAAGCTAAATTTATTCCAGTCTCTCCAGCCTTCAGATTTACTACAAATAAAAGTAAACTAGAGATAATTAAGTAAATTAGTAACGGACCAGAATCTAAATTAACTATTGAAACTAACCTATCAAAATTATTGGCTACGTAGATGGTGTCTACTGTTTGTTGTAATATTTCTTCAATTAAAATCCAACTCCAAGGAAGTAATACTGTAATCCCAGAAAGTGATGGAGAATCCCTTTTTATTGCCATTATGGCGGTACCGATATGTAGGATTGAGAGAAGAAATAGTAATAATATCCCACCATCCCCTCCATTTTCTGAAAATTCACTAGGAACTAATAGAACTAACAAAATTAGTATCGTTACTGACCCAACCCATAATACCCTATCAGATACACTATTTTGATCTCTAAGCAGAACTATTGAGGTTAATATGAATCCTAAAATGGTAAATATTTCATAAACAGACAACCCGTAGTAGTTTGAATCAGTTTCAACTACCAACAAGAAAATTGTCAGTAATATGGCCCCAGAAATCAATGGTCTTGACACTCTCTTCCAGTTTACTCCCCTTACAACTAGATATGAACCACCAAAAGCGCCACCGAGGAAAGTTACCATCCCCAATGCATATCCAAGATCTTCTCTATTTGCTGCAACTGCCATCAATGCACCTATCATCCCTAATGAAATAGAAACTCCCCAAAGGCCAGGTTTAGCTAAACCTAATGAAATAAATGCACTGGAAAACCAATTTTCATCTCTTGCAAACCTTGTAGCCATAGTTGCATTTAGGATGGTAATCATCATCAATAAAAGAAATAGAAGAAGCGGAGAATCCAATGGTAAAACTCTTAACTGACCAATCTCAAAACCTGAGGTAATTGCATGCATCCCAATCCATATATTGGATGCTGCAATACCCAAGGAAGCTAAATTTCCCGATTTTCTATTGATTGCTAATCCATGCAAAAGAACAGTCGCAAGAAAAATCATTGCAGCCACTCCTAATTCGTCAAGAACTGAACCAGCAGTAGATCCTATAGCTAATAGAACCAAAGTCGCCTGTGCCGCGATTGCATCGTGGTTATATCTGTAGGAAACTGAGATATTTACTCCAACTAATGATAATAACACCAAACCCAGAGCAGGATCACTATCAATAATACCCCACTGCCTAAGCTCCAA
>CEOJ01085988.1_pt1 | contig 17511 bp, 15 predicted proteins | sample 530281 | NCBI WGS metagenome assembly CEOJ01 (sample SAMEA2619879, study PRJEB7988) | marine metagenome | isolation source: saline water (ENVO:00002010), including | reverse complement strand
GTAAACCTTCCCAATTACATTGGAGTGGGTAACGGCATCACAAGAGGTTTTGGCGCTCTCTTCAATAGTGAAGCCTTAGGGAATGACATGGAAAATGAAAATTCTTCTGAAGAATTAAACCAAGTATCACTTAAATCTAAGCCATTAATCGAGAAAAATAACTTTTCATCAAGTCTTATTGAAATTGATATAAATAGAGTATCAAAACCAAAAATATCAAAAAAAAGAAAAACCAGAAGAAAAAAATCCTTTTCAAGAAAACCGATCAAATCAGAAAAAAATAATTTTTCTAAATCAAAAAAGAAGTCAGAAGAACCTATAAATTATAATTCGCATGAATATCACCAAAAACAACACTCAATTACTTAATGAAGTTTGCTGAGAGAGTCGATAAGGTTAAACCGTCATTTACTCTTGAAATGACCTCCAGGGCCGCTGAGCTTAAACATCAAGGGCATAACGTTGTAAATTTCAGCGCAGGGCAACCTGATTTCAATACTCCAGAAAATATAATTAACGCTGCTAAAGATGCCATGGATGCTGGCCTAACAAAATATACCCCTGGTTCTGGAATGATTGAACTACGAAGCGCAGTTTGCGAAAAAGTTAAAAGAGAAAATGAATTGGTTATTTCTCCTGATCAGGTTTTGGTTTCAAACGGAGAAAAACAAAGTTTGTATTTAGCTTGCCAATCGCTTTTTCAAAAAGGTGATGAAGTTATTATTTTTAAGCCCTACTGGGTTTCTTTTCCTGAATTCGTTACACTGTCAGATGCAACACCAGTATTAATTGATACAAGTTCAGAAAATAATTTTGAACCAGAAATTTCACAAATTGAGGAAGTAAAAAATAACAATACTAAAGGTATTATAATTAATTCACCCTCTAATCCCACTGGTGCAGTATGGTCTCAGGACAAAATTATAGAAATCCTCAAAATAGCTGAAAAGAATGATTGGATAGTTATTTCTGATGAATGCTATGAAAGATTAGTCTTTGATGGTCAAAATGTTATTAGTCAAAAACTAGCAGATAATAATGATATTAAGGCTAATATTTTAACATGTATGAGCATGTCAAAAACCTATGCTATGACAGGATGGCGAATTGGATATGCTTTTGGAAAGGTTGAAATAATTAAGGCTATGTCAAAAATTCAAGGGCAAGCAACTTCCTGTGCAAATTCAATCGGTCAAGCCGCCTCAATAGAAGCTCTAATAGGCAGCCAAGAGGAAGTGGAAAATATGATAAATATTTTCAAAAAAAGACGAGATCACATGGTAAAAGCGCTAAATGATCTCCCAGAAGTCAGCTGTTCTGTTCCAGGGGGTGCATTTTATGCCTTTCCTGATTTTGGTTATTATATGAAAAAGTCTTTTAGAGGAAAAACGATATTAAACTCTTTTGATTTATGCGATATTTTTTTAAATGAAGGACATGTGGCAACCATTCCAGGAGATGGTTTTGGTGCTCCGGGATACGTAAGGTTTTCCTATGCGATTGATGAAAAAACAATTGATGATGGAATTGGAAGAGTAAAAAAAATAATTAACGATATTAAATAGTTTAAAAGGATAAAAAATGAAAACAGATATTCACCCAGACTACAAGCAAGGAACTGTAACATGTTCATGCGGTCATTCGTTCATGGTTTATAGCACATTAGGAGACCAAACAATTGACATTTGCTCAGAATGTCACCCATTCTACACTGGGAAGCAAAAACTAGTTGATACTGCTGGTAGGATTGAAAAATTCAAAAAGAAATATAACAAATCTTAATTGTCGATTTTTAAAACCATACTTCTTAGCATTATGAAGCCAACGATTTTAGTTGGCGGGCAAGCCGTTATTGAAGGTGTTATGATGCGTGTTCCTGGAGCTTACGCTACGGCCGTACGCGACCCAAATGGTAAAATACATGTCGATAAGAAAAAATATTCTTCGATAGGAGAGCGCTCAGCATTCTGGAGAAAACCTATCCTTAGAGGAATGGCTGGATTATATGAATCAATGAAGATGGGTATGGAAACCCTCCAGTGGTCTGCTGATATCGCTATGCCCACAGAGTCAAACAAGCCAAAAAATAAATTTGCGGATCTCCTTTCATCATTGTTTGCAATTGTTTTAGCAATTTCACTATTCATGATAGCGCCAATGTGGCTGACAACTAACTTATTGGATGTTGAAAAAGAAGCGGTATTGTTTAATATAGCTTCAGGCTTCTTTCGAATTACTTTCTTTATCATCTATCTTTTTCTTATTTCTCGAATGAATGATGTTAAAAGATTATTTCAGTATCACGGCGCTGAACATAGAGTAGTATATAATTTTGAGTCTGGAAAAAAGATTTCAATTATCAATGCACAAAATTTCCCCACTCAACACCCTAGATGTGGAACAAGTTTTATGTTTATTGTACTTTTGTCAGCTATAATCGTTTTTTCAATAATTGATAGCATGATTATGATTTTTACGGGCCATATAAATTTGATTTCGCGTCTCTTATTTCATCTACCCATGATTCCTTTTGTAGCTGGAATTTCATATGAATTGATTAAAATAAGTTCAAGAAACGAGAATCTTTTTTTTAGAATTTTAAGAAAACCTGGTCTTTGGTTGCAAAATATTACAACTAAGAAACCTGAAGACGAAATGGTCGAGGTTGCTATAACGGCGCTAGAAAAAGCCTTTGGTAAAAAGCTAGATTCCATGACTGGAAAACAGTATGTAGCTGAAGCAGTAGGATGATTGAAAAACTTGAAAAGATAATACTCCATTTTGAGGATCTAGAAAAACAGATGACAGATCCTAATCTTATTAACGACCAGAACAAATATAAAGATATTACCAAAGAGCACAGGCGATTAACTCCGGTCGTTGAAAAGTCTCGAGACTATATTTCCATTTATAACCAAATTACTGAGGATGAGTCAATTTTAGAAGGTGATGATGAAGAGTTAAAAAAAATTGTCAAGGATGAATTAGAAGATTTAAAAAACCAAGCAAGTGGTATCGAAGACGAGCTAAAAATTTTACTGCTACCTCGAGATCCAAATGATGATAAGAATATTATTATTGAGATACGTGCAGGTACTGGTGGTGATGAAGCAGCTCTTTTTGCTTCCGATCTTTACAGATTATACACAAGGTTTGCTGAGCGCAATAATTGGCAATATAAAGTTATGGAATCTAGCCCTATTGGTATTGGTGGTTACAAAGAACTGATAATGTCAATCAATGGTGATGGCGCTTATGGAATGTTGAAGTTTGAAAGCGGGGTTCATAGGGTACAAAGAGTTCCAAAAACTGAGACCAGTGGAAGAGTTCACACGTCAGCTGCAACGGTAGCTATATTACCTGAAGCTGAAGAGGCAGATGTGCAGGTCGTTGATGCTGATTTAAAAATTGATACATATAGGGCAAGCGGAGCGGGAGGACAGCACGTAAACAAAACTGAGTCTGCTATCCGCATAACACATATTCCATCAGGTCTGGTCGTTACGTGTCAAGATGAAACATCTCAACACAAAAACAAAGCTGCGGCTTTAAAGGTTTTGAGATCAAGATTGCTTGCTGCAGAGCAAGAGCAATTGGCTAAGGAACGCGCAGCAGCCAGAAAAGATATGGTTTCAACTGGAGATCGATCCGCTAAAATACGAACGTATAATTTTCCCCAAGGAAGAATTACTGATCACAGAATAAACTTTACAGCCTACAATTTGGACGGAGTAATGGATGGAGAATTAAATGAATTAATTGAAAATCTAATATTAGCTGACCAGCAAACAAAACTTACCGAAGTTGTTTGAAGGTTGGAAAAAGTTCAAGCAAAGAAGCGCACGTGGAGAGTCATTGATTTAATAGAATGGGGTGAGGATTACTTTAATAAGCATAGCTTTGAAGGACCAAGACAAGAAATAGAATGGCTCCTTTGTGATCTCTTAGATTGCAAACGTATTGACCTTTATGTGAAATTTGAAGAAATTGTACCTCAAAGCAAACTTTCAACTCTAAATCAATGGATTAAAAAAAGATTAAATAGAATGCCTTTACAATATATTACTGGAAAGACTGAATTCTATGGTAATCGTATTTTTGTAGATCAAGAAGTCTTAATACCTCGCCCAGAAACAGAGCGTCTTGTAGACATTGCATTGGAAGAAATGAAAACAATAGTTAATCCAAAAATTCTTGAGATAGGTACCGGTTCTGGGTGTATATCAATATCGATTGCAGCGCATCGAACTGATGCTAACATTATAGCTACAGATATTTCTCAAAGCGCATTAGAAAAAGCAAAAGAAAATTCTAAATATCATAACATTAAAAATATTGAATTTAAACTTTTAGATATAATAAAAGAGATGCCAGAAGGTAATTATGATTTAGTTATTTCAAACCCTCCTTACATTGGAATAGAGGAGCTAAATAGCGTTATGAAAGATGTTAAAGATTTTGAACCTTTGATTGCGTTAACTGATAATCAAGATGGGTTAAGTTTTTATAGGAGACTATCAACATTAGGCACGAAATTGCTGAAAAAACATGCAGCAATGGTTCTTGAGGTAGGATTATATGATCATCCGGTTAAAGCGGTTGAAATTTTTAAAAGCAATGGTTATAAAAATGTTAATTTATTTAAAGATTATAATCACGATAATAGAGTTTTAAGAGTGAAAATATAAATGAAATCTGAATTTGTACATTTACACAACCACTCAGACTACAGTCTTTTGGATGGTGCCCAAACTGTTCAAACACTAGTTAATACCATTGATGATCTTAATATGGATTCGGTCGCGCTCACAGAGCATGGCAACTTATTTAGCGTTATCCCTTACTATAAATCAGCAAAAAAAGCAGGTGTAAAACCAATTATAGGCTGTGAGACCTACGTAGCAGTCGGAAGTAGATTTGAAAAAAAAGCCAGATCTGATGGCGGCTGGGGCAATAACCATCTCGTCCTGCTAGCTCAAAATTATACTGGATATCAAAACTTAATGAAGCTGGTAACCCATGGATACCTAGAAGGTTTTTATTATAGACCTAGGATTGACGTTGATTTGTTGAAAGAGCACAGCGAGGGATTGATCTGTTTATCAGGATGCCTCAAAGGTGAAATACCAGAAAGAATGATTAAAGATGATTGGAAAGGAGCAAAAGACGCAGCGCTTCGCTTTGCAGAAATCTTTGAAGATCGATTTTACCTTGAAGTCCAAAATCATGGAATTCCTGATGAAATACAAAACATTAAAAATATGAAAAAGTTAAGCTCAGAGCTTAATTTACCTATGGTCGCTACTAACGACGCTCACTACGCAAAACATGAGCATTGGGAGGCGCACGACGTTCACATCTGTCTTGGAACTGGAAAGGATAGAGACGACCCAAAGCGGTTAAGATATGCAACCCCTGAGTTCTATTTTAAAACACAAGATCAAATGTTTGAAATGTTCAAAGATGTACCGGGAGCAATAGAAAACACAAGAAAGATTGCAGACAGCATAGATTTTGAAATTCCTATGGGGGATTATCACCTACCTAACTTTCCAATTCCCTCTGATGCAAAAAACTCTAATCCGGATGAATATTTAAAATCATTATGTGTTGAAGGGGTAAAGAGTAGGTATGGAGATTATTCACCTGAATTAGAATCTAGATTAAATCACGAGCTAGGTGTCATAGAAAAGATGGGCTTTGCTGGATACTTTTTGATAACCGCAGATTTTGTTAAATACGCAAAAGATAACATGATACCTGTTGGTCCTGGAAGAGGCTCTGCGGCAGGAAGTCTTGTTTCGTATTCTTTAGGCATTACCACTGTAGATCCCATACGGCATAAGCTCCTCTTTGAGAGATTTTTAAATCCTGATAGAATCAGTATGCCAGATATTGATATAGACTTTTGTATTGAGCGTAGAAGTGAAGTGATCGATTATATTAAAACTCAATATGGAGAAAATTCTGTAACACAAATCATTACTTTTGGAAAAATGAAGGCTCGCCAAGTTGTTAGGGATGTAGGAAGAGTGCTAGGTTATTCTTTTGGAGAGGTTGATAAGCTTGCCAAAATGATTCCAACCACTCTTAACATAACCCTTGATGAGGCCCTAGAGCAAAGCCCTGAATTAAAGGCTGCTTCTAAAGGTGAATTCAAAGAGCTATTGGATTATTCTAAAATTCTTGAAGGGATGAATCGTCATGCGTCTATTCATGCAGCTGGAGTTGTGATTGCGCCAGGTGAACTAACAGATTATGTACCGCTATATCGTTCTTCACAAGGTGATATAACTTCTCAATATGATATGAAAGGTCTTGAAGACTTAGGACTATTGAAGCTTGATTTTCTTGGACTTAGAAACCTCACTGTTATTGATAATGCGATAAAGCTAATCGAAGAAAATGGAAATAAGATAGATATAGAAAATATTCCTCTAGACGACCAGGAAGTATACAAGCTATTTACAAAAGGCCTCACTATTGGTGTATTTCAGTTTGAATCTTCTGGAATGAGAGAATTTCTAAAAAAGCTCAAGCCAACTGCTATTGAAGATCTGATTGCTATGAATGCTCTTTATAGACCTGGACCAATGAATAACATTGATGACTTCATTAAACGCAAACATGGCAAAACAGATATTCAATATCTTCATCCAAGCATGGAAGAGATTCTAAAAGAAACGTATGGAATTATTGTATATCAAGAGCAGGTGATGCAAATAGCAAATGAAGTAGCAGGTTTTTCATTGGCTGAAGCGGATATAATGCGCAGAGCGATGGGTAAAAAAATTAAAAAACTAATGGACGAATTAAAAATAAAGTTCATTGATGGCGCACAGAAAAAAAACAATATTGAACCAGAAATGGCCAAGCAGATTTATGAATTAATAGAAAAATTTGCAGAGTATGGGTTCAATAAAAGTCATTCGACAGCTTATGCCTATGTTGCTTATCAAACTGCATGGTTAAAAACTCATTACCCTGCAGAATTCATGAGCGCCAATCTCACCAGCGAAATGTCAAACATTGATCGTATTGTCATTTTAATAAATGAATGTAGAAAAATGAAGATCGATGTGAATCCACCTGATGTTAATGTTTCTTCCATAGACTTCAGACCTGTTGATAATAGAACCATCTCATTTGGACTAAATGCTATTAAAAATGTTGGAACAAAAGCACTAGAGCAAATTATTGATTCTCGAAAAGAAAAGAAAAAATATTCTACAATTTTTGACTTTACTGCTAATGTTGCTCTAAAAACTGTTAATAAGAAAGTTTTGGAAAGTCTAATTATGTCCGGAGCTATGGATTCGCTTGAGGGCAACAGAGCTCAAAAATTTAACGAGATAGAAGTTGCGCTCAAATATGGTCAAAACGAACAGGATGTCAAATCTAAAAATCAAGTAGATCTATTTGGTGGCACCCAATCATCAGAAGCTGTGGATTCAATGATACCCGCACTCAGTCAAATTGAAGAGTGGGATGAAAGCAAGATGCTTGAAAACGAGAAGGAAGTTTTAGGTATGTATTTATCTGGACATCCTCTATTAAAATATGCCGATGATCTTGAGGAATATTCAAATTTTGATTTTACAGATAAGATAAACTATGCAAACCAAGATAAGATAAGAATCGGTGGAGCCATAACGGACCTTAAACTTCACTTTGACAAAAAGAATAACCAAATGGCATTCTTTAAGCTTGATTGCCTAGGGGGTCAAGCTGAAATTTTAGCTTTTAGTAGCGTCTTTTCTAAATACAAAAGCTTAGTAAAAAATGATAGTGTAGTTTTTGTTAAAGGCAAGCAAACCGATGAAACAGACTTCTCCGATCTTAAGTTAATAGCTGAAGAAATAGTAACAGTTGAAAATGCTAAGGAAATCTATTCTAAAAATGTAAACATAAGAATTGACCTTCAAAACGCCCAACTTGACATAAAGAAGATATCAAAGGTTTCAAAAGAGCATCCTGGAAAATGCGGTCTCATGTTTCATATGGCTTCTGGAAATGGCAGATCTCAACGTATTTTTGCCCACAATATTAAAGTCTCTTCAAATAAATCATTTTTAAAAAATGTTAGAGATATTTGCGGTAAAGAGAATGTATGGGTTTCAGAATAAATAATTATTAATTTAAAGCTATGGAACGAAAAATAAGAATATTAATGGCAAAACCAGGTCTTGATGGTCACGATAGGGGGATCAAAGTATTGGCTTCTGCTTATCGAGATGCCGGTATGGAGGTAATTTACCTTGGCCTAAGACAAACCCCCGAAATGATTGTTGCTTCAGCGCTTCAAGAGGATGTAGATGTAATTGCACTTTCCAGTCTAAATAACGCTCATATGACTATCTTCCCAAATGTTTTAAAGCTAATGAAAGAAAAAGAACTAGATGATGTATTGCTTGTTGGCGGTGGAATCATTCCAAAAAAAGATATGCAAGATCTAGAAAAAATGGGTATGGGAAAGCTTTTTGGTCCTGGAACCCCTATTGATGAAACATTGAATTATATTGTAGATTGGGTTGAAAAGAATAGACGTTAAATGGATATTACAAACCAAACAGAGCTAGAATTATATTTCGCAGATCATTTTGATACAGTCCTTTTTCCTGTATTGGCTGATATGTATCAAAGTAAAGCAGACTACACAAGAGCAAAAAGAGTTTGTGAAATTGGCCTTGAGCATCATCCTGAATCTGTTGATGGTCAGTTCATACTTTCACAGGCAGAAATGGCCTTAGGTAATTTAACTATAGCTGAAAAATGGCTTAAGAAAGTTTTAGAAAAGGTTCCTAGCCATCAAGCTGCAGCTGCGGCTCTTCCTGTATTGCAAGAACAATTAGGTCGTTCAAAAAATACACTAACGGAAAGCTGGAAGCGCGCACAGAATGTTGACCCCACCAATGAATTTGCTAACGATTTTTTAACACCAGCTGCCAAGCAAGCTTCAAAAAAGAAAAAAAATAAAGAAACGATGCCTGCAGATATTATGATTGAAAAAGCATCAATTAGTCCGAGGCTTGCAACGTTTACCTTAGTGCACGTTCTTAAGGGTCAAGAACTATACCAACGAGCACTTGATGTGCTTGATATTCTCGAGCAAAAGGGAGAAAATAAAAAACAGATCGAGGCTGAAAGAAAATCAATCCAGTCTATGCTCTAAATCCAGTACTCTTTATTTACAATGGATATAAATAAAGGTATTAATCACCTAAGATTTTCGGACCCCTTGCTTGCAGAAGTTATTGATACGTATCCCCCGCCGACCTTAAAAAGGACAAACAACCTTTTCGAATCACTTATTAAATATATAGTTTACCAGCAATTAAGCACTTCTTCAGCTTCAGCTATTTTTAAAAGATTTAAAAATTATTTTACCTCATCAAAAATTTCTTCAAAAAATATTTTATCGTCACCATCAGTTGACTTTAAATCATTGGGATTATCTAAACAGAAGATTGAATACATCTTTTCTCTTGCTCATGCATGGCCTACTATAAGTAAAAAGCTAAAAGACATTGATTATTTATCAGATAAAGAGATTGGAAAAGTGTTAACGCCTTTAAAAGGAATAGGGCCCTGGACCGTCGATATGTTTTTAATCTTTTCTCTTGCAAGACCAGATGTTCTTCCTGTTGGGGATCTTGTCATCAAAAAAGGATATGCTCAGCTGTACGGAATGAAGCAACTACCATCTGAAGTAGAAATGATTAAAATAGCTGAGAAGTGGCGACCATTTAGGACATTAGCCTCATTATATTTGTGGGACATGATTGATGGACCATTTGAATGGTAGTTAAACAAATAAAAAAATTCATATTATTTGTTTTTGCCTCAATCATCACATTGATCTTGAGTCAAAATTCCACTACTAGCAAAAATAGTAAATACGAAAAATATATGGTTACTATTTATAGAGATACCTGGGGTGTGCCTCATATTTTTGGCGAGAAAGATAGAGATACTGCATATGGTCTAGGATTTGCTCATGCTGAAGATGATTTTGAAACTATTCAAAATATTCTTTTAGCTTCTAGAGGAAAGCTTGCAAAATTTTTTGGTAGCAAAGCAGCTCCAAATGACTATATGGTAAAACTCTTAGATATTTGGGATATTGTCAATTCGAACTACTCTACGCTTCCAAGTGATATTGTAGAAATCTGTGAAGGGTATGCAGATGGAATAAATCACTATATTGATCTCAATCCAAAAAAAGCTGTAAAAGGTATTCACCCAATCACTGGAAAAGATATAATAGCAGGCTTCATTCATAGGATGCCTTTAATGTTTGGTTTGGACAAGACATTGGGAAAACTTGCAACGAACAAAAAAATAAACAATCAAACGTCTACTGTATCAGCTCTTAATAGCTTTGATCAAAAAGTTCTTGGATCCAATGTTGTTGCAGTAAGCCCTTCAAGAAGCGAAGACAGTTATACAAGGCTGTTAATCAATTCGCATCAACCATGGACAGGACCTGTTGCTTGGTACGAAGCACATCTGAATAGCAATGAAGGTTGGAATATGGTTGGAGGTCTTTTTCCTGGATCGCCTGTTATTTTTGTTGGACATAATGAACATATCGGCTGGAGCCACACTGTTAACAGTCCAGATTTAATTGATGTCTATGAATTAGAGATGAACCCTGAGAATACTAATCAATATTTCATTGATGGAAAAAAAGAAGAACTTGAGATTTCGGAGGCAGCTATTGAGGTTAAGCTATGGGGACCCTTTAAATGGACATTTAAAAGAGAGATCATAAGATCCAAGTTTGGACCAGTAATCAAAAATGATCAAGGATATTTTGCGATACGATATGCAGGTTTTGATGAATTTCGCCAATTAGAGCAATGGTTTAGAATGAATAAATCAAAAACATTGGACGAGTTTGAATCCGCAATGAAAATAATGGCAATCCCTATGTTCAACACTGTATACGCAGATAAAAAAGGTAACACATTTTATATTTATAACGCTTTGTTGCCAAACCGAAGGGATGGATACGAATGGTCTGGAGTCATACCAGGTAATACATCCGAAACTCTTTGGGATAGTTATTTAGGCTATGATGATCTTCCTAGGATTTATAATGCAGAATCAGGATTTATTCAAAATTGTAACAGCTCACCATTTAAAACGACTGATGGAAAAGATAACCCTGATGAAAATTTATATCCTAAAAAACTAGGCATTGAAACATTTCAAACCAACCGGGCTCTAAGGGCTCATGAAATTTATGGTAATGATAAATCGATAAATAGAGAAGAGTTTTATAAATATAAGTACGATACGTTTTATTCAAAAAAATCAGTACTGGCAACAAACCTTAGTCGTTTTTTAAATGAGGTTAAGTCTAGCAGCAAAGAAGTTAACACCGTTTTAGAAATGTTAAGATCATGGGATTTAAATACTGACAGCACTTCCATTGGTGTTCATTATGCATTAGAAGGTATCAAGCCTGTCTACGATCCTGATAAATATGTATATAACTACGATCTTATTTTAACTAGACTCTTATCAAGTATTAAAAAGACAAAAGAAGAATTTGGAAGACTGGATGTTGAGTGGGGTAAAATACAACGTTTAATTAGGGGTAATACTAACCTTTCATTGAGCGGTGGCCCTGATATATTTAGAGCGATTTATACTAAAGACAAAGGACCTTATAAGCAGGCTGTAGCTGGAGATTGCTATTTTCAAATTGTTGAATGGAGCCCCTCTGGTGAAGTACAGTCTCAAAGTATACATCAGTTTGGAGCTTCAACATTAGATCCACATTCACCTCATTATAATGATCAGTCATATCTTTTTTCAAAAAATGAAATGAAACCCATTTGGATCAACTTAAAAGATATTAAATTAAACCTATGGAAATCGTATTCACCTGGCGGTGAAATTGTTACCAAGGAGTAATTATGAGAAAATACATTTTAACTATAATTAGCTGCTCTTTTTTGTTTGCAGATAAACCTATTACTGCAAAAAACATATTAAACTTGGAATACATTAGCCAGCCCTCAATAAATGTTGGGGGCACCAGAATTGCTTATGTAAAAACTGTTCCACCATCTTTAAAGTCAAAAAGCAGAAGACCTTTTCGTGAAGTTTGGGTTACGGATGTAGATGGAACAAACCAAAGAAAGTTTACTTCAGCACCTAATAATAGTTGGGCGCCGCAATGGACACCTGATGGCAATCTTTCATTCTTATCATTAAGAAAAGAGCACAATCAGTACACTCAAATATATACGATTCCTACAGATGGTGGAGAAGCAGTTCCACTTACCAAGCATTCAAGTAGTGTATCATCTTATGCTTGGTCTCCAAATGGTAGATGGATTGCATTTACTTCGAGAGATAAAATAACTCAAGAAGAGCAAGAAAGAAGAAAAGACGGTTACGATATGATCGTAATGGGAAAAGAACAACTATACAACCGGCTATGGATTTATGACTTAGAGACCAAGTCACACGAAACAATATTCAGACAAGATCTAAACATATCAAATTTTGTCTGGTCTCCTGATAGCAAGTTTATCATTTTTCAAGCCTCCGAAAAAGTCAACGTTGATCTTGAATACTTAGAAAGTTCAATATATTTAGTAAAAGCACCTAGTGGCAATCCTAGGAAAATAATTAATACACCTGGAAAGCTTGGAGATATGTCAATCTCACCAAACAATGAACAGTTAGCATTTCTAGGTGCGGTAAGCAAAAATGATCCATTAGCTCAAAGCATTTACGTACTAAACATAAAAAACGGGAAATCAAAATTAGTTACTCCAGACTTTAAAGAGTCTTTTGTTAGTGTTGAATGGATTGACGATCAAACAGTAATTGGAATGTCGCAACGCGGAACAAAGACGGCTCTTTCAACAGTCTTTTTAAGCGAAAACCTGCCTGAAGATGTTTACAATCAAAATGATGTCCTGGCTCCGACCGAAATAATATCAAGCTTTACATTTCATAGATATACTAAGCAGCTTGTTTTAACTGCCAATAGCCATAAACATCCAAACGAATTATATGTTGGGCTATATAATTCAAAGAAAATGAAGCGTATAACATTTTCAAACACAGCATTGAATAAAGTACAGCTTGCAAGACAGGAAACAATCTCTTGGAAGGCAAGAGATGGTAAAACCATTCAAGGCGTATTGACTTATCCTCTGGTTTATAGAGATGGTAAAAGATACCCCTTAATTTTGCAAATACATGGCGGCCCTGAAGGTGTCAGTCTCGATGGTTGGAACACGAGAGTTACCTATCCAATTCAGCTCTTAGCGGCTAATGGATACTTTGTATTAGAACCAAATTATAGAGGTAGTGCTGGTAGGGGTGTTGCATTTTCAAAGCTCGACCATGATGACCTTGGCGGCGAGGAGTTTAACGACGTCCTTAAAGCAATTGATTATTTAATTGAAAACGGTTTTGTAGATAAGAACCAAGTTGGTACAGGTGGCTGGTCGTATGGCGGATATTTTTCTGCGCTAGCAGCAACTAGAAACTCTGACAGATTTAAGGCATCAATGGTTGGTGCAGGCCTAACCAATATGATTAGCTTTATGGGAACGACGGACATTCCCTACGAAATGTCCATAGTTCATTGGAATCAATGGTGGTTTGATAACCAAGAATTACATTGGGACAGATCGCCACTATCACATATTAATAAAGCAAAGACCCCAACTTTAATCATTCACGGAATGAAGGACCTAAGAGTTCATCCAGAGCAAGGAATGGAGCTTTGGCAAGCTCTCAAAATCAAAAATGTTGAAACAGAGTTCATCCTTTATCCGCGTGAACCTCATGGTTTATTAGAGCGCCCCCATCAGCTTGATTACATGCAAAGATTAGTGAGTTGGTATAAAAAATATGTTAAATAAATTTATCTCTAGAATTTTAATCTGCACATTGCTGATCTCTTTAGTCTTTTCGCAAGAAAGAAAAGTCGTTGAGATACCTTTGGGTGGATCGGCCAATGAAAAAGCGTTGGAAATGTCAAGCTTAACATGGTATAAAGATGAGTTGGTTCTTATGCCCCAGTACATTGATTTCGATGACCCAGCATTCTATGTGATAAAAAAGAAGAAAATTAGCACTTGGCTGGAGAGCGGATCATCAAAAGCAATTGTTCCGCAAAAAATTAAACTAAAAGTCCCAGATTTTAGACAAAGCATTCAAGGTTACCAAGGATTTGAGGCGGTTTGTTTCAAAGGAAATAACATTTATTTGATCATTGAGTCTAAAAACGAAGGAATCATGAAAAGCTTCATCGTTAAAGGTGTTATTGATCGAAAAAACGGAACTATTGCTATTAATGAAGAAACTTTAACTGAAGTTCCTCTTCCTTTAAATATTAAGAATATGGGCTTTGAAAGTATATTTGAATACAAAAATCAAATTGTTACTCTCTTTGAAGCAAACGGATCAAACATTCATGTTGAACCCAAAGCAATAGCTTTCAATAAAGAAATAAACACCTACAAATCTATTGAATTTGAAAATCTCGAGTATAGACTGACTGATGTAACAAAAGTTGACAGAAGGGGTAGGTTTTGGGCGGTAAACTTTTTTTGGCCAGGTGAAGAAAAAAGATTGAAACCTGGATACGATGAAGTTTTGGAAAAGACGAAAAAAGGAAAAACACACAGCATGTTTAAGCATGTTGAAAGATTAGTAGAATATCAAATTAAAAATAATTCAATTAAGCGCACTACAACATCGCCTATTCAGCTAGAGCTTAATGAGGAATCAAGAAATTGGGAAGGTTTGGTTCGCCTTGACAGAAAAGGCTTTTTGATGATAGTTGATGAGTACCCTAGAACGATCTTAGCTTTTGTAAAAAGATAGCTAAAGAATATCAAAAATATTTCCCTTCCAGCCAATCGCAAATGACATAGAAGATGCATCTTTTTGATCGGGAGAAAGAAAATCCTCAACCTCGATGTTAAAATTAAAATAGAGCCCATTTTTGTACGGGGCTATAATTTCAAAAATATATTGATTACGTGATAAATTACTCTCAACAACTTCACTTATTTGTTGAAAATGTTCAAACTCTAGCTTACTTGAAAACCATTTTGTATCGTGATCCCAAAAAGCGCCACCTTTTATGTAAGAGGTCTTTCGAGTAGCGTTTAAATAGTCAGACATATCAAAGCCGTGGCCTAATTCAAGATTGAAAAGACCATTGCGATACTGCTTAGCAAAATAACCAAAACCTTGATTGTAATGATACTGCAGGTTCATATCAACACGCGTATTCTTTCGCACAGAAGTTATTGTATATCTGTAGAGCTTTGAATCTGCACCGTATTTTTCGCTAGATTTATATCTCAGGTAAACAAAGGATTGATTCTTAAAGCCATAAGCAAATAATCTTAAATCCTTATAGGTAATATCAGTTTGCCTGTTTAACCTAAAAAAACCAAAGCCACCGTTTGTAGAATCAACCGTAACTGCGCCAATGCGTCCATATTGAACCCATTTAGTAGAATCTTCTTGAGCAAATAAAGAGGCAGTAAAAAGAAAACATAATGCTGCTGATCTTATCATTGTTTGATTTTTTTACCATTTTCCATAAGCTTAATAGATGCGACAGAAAATATCAAAGTCATCGTAACAGCAATTGCAAAACTATAGATTGGGTCTGAGTCTGAAATGCCTAAAATGGTAAATCTAAGTCCGTTAATCATATAGTAAATTGGATTAAATAAGCTCAAAGACTGTGCCCATTCTGGCAACATTTTTATTGAATAGAAAATTCCTCCAAGAAAACTAAGAGGAGTTAAAATGAAATTTTGCATTGTGGCAAGCTGATCCCAGCTTTCAGATAATTGTCCCAGCAATAAACCAATACTTGAAAAAGCCCAAGAAACTATGAAGATGAATGCGACGGTTTTAATTGGACTCGCAACCGTCATATCTCCTAATGTCATCCCAACAAGAAGAATTAAAATGCCATTTATGGTCCCGCGTACGGTTCCACCGATTATATACGCCATTGAAATTTCAAAGCTTGATAATGGAGCCTGCAAAATATCGGGTAGCTGTCCAAGCAGTTTCATTTGAAGCATGGACGATGAAGAATTTGAAGTTGCGTTTGTAAGGGCGTTCATCATAATCAAACCAGGGAGTATGAAAAGGGTATAGGGTACCCCATCGATGCTTTCTATTCTTTTTTCAAGAGTGAAGCCAAAAATTAAAATATAAAGAACAGAAGTGATAAGACCTGGAATGATCGTCTGCCTCCAAACTGAAAAGAATCTCCCAACTTCACGCATTGTAAGTGTTTTAAACCCTATCCAGTTCATCAGTTTATTCCCTTGCCTGTAAGCTTTAAAAATACATCTTCAAGAGAAGCCTTATCAGTTTCTATTCGCTGAATGTGTGCTCCTGATTGTGAAAGCAAACGTATGATTTGTGGCATGTCACCTTCAGGATCTTTTGTAGTAAAGTGAAGTCTTTTATCATCAAGGGTATATGTATATTTTTCAAGGATGTTCTCTGATACATTAAACGGCTCAGAAAGTGAAACCGTAATTCCTGAAAGAGAATCTTTACCAATAAGACCATTGGGGGTGTCTTTAGCTATGACTTTTCCGGAATCTATAATTGCAACTTTATCACACAGCATTTCTGCCTCTTCAATATAGTGCGTTGTCAAAAGAATGGTTTTTCCTTCCTTGTGTAGATCTTTGAAGTAGCCCCATAATTCATGTCTTAGCTCAACATCAACCCCAGCTGTTGGCTCATCCAGTATCAAAATCTTTGGATCATGAATCAATGCTTTTGCTATTTGGAATCTTCGTTTCATTCCGCCAGAAAGCTGCCTGATTCGTGCATTTCGTTTTTCATTCAACCCTAAGCGCTCTAGAAGATATTCAACCCTTTCCATAACATCCTCTTTTTTTATCCCATAATAACCAGCTTGAAAAATGAGCAGCTTTTCAAGTGGGAAGAACCAGTCTTGAGTAAATTCTTGAGCAGAAATACCAACCTGTTTTCTTGTCAATCGATAATCTTTTACGGTATCATTTCCAAAAATCAAAGTATGACCCTCATCTTTTCTAACTAGACCGGTAAGTATATTTATTGTGGTTGTCTTTCCAGCTCCGTTTGGCCCAAGCAATCCAAAAAATTCCCCCTCATTTATTTCTATATTCACTCCTCTTAGCGCATCAACGCTACCATAGCTCTTAGTAAGATTTTGAATTTTTATAGCCTGTGTCATTAGTTTACTTCAAATCCAATTTCATTATCAAAGGGGTTCGGGAAATCAAATCCTTCTGCTCCAGGAAAATGAACCACTGATGAAATAAATCCCCATGGAATCAAAATTGAGGCCTCAAGCTGTTTTTCTTTAACCGATTTATCCTTCTGAAGGATAGGTGTATTTATACCTGGATGAAAAATCCACATTCCATATTCATCGTAGCCTACGACTTTAACATAAATTTTATTTTTATCAATCTCCAGCTCTTTTAATATTTCGTG
>CEOJ01009379.1_pt1 | contig 17570 bp, 12 predicted proteins | sample 530281 | NCBI WGS metagenome assembly CEOJ01 (sample SAMEA2619879, study PRJEB7988) | marine metagenome | isolation source: saline water (ENVO:00002010), including | reverse complement strand
AAGCTAGACCTAGCCAAAGAAGAACTAGACAAGCAAGTGCATGATAAACAGCTAGTTCGTGTTTTGAAATGCCAGCAACTTCACGCATCAGGATACATGATTAACCCTGCTTCTAAATACGCATACATCTGTAGTGATGTCATCAATATACGAAGTTATGTAAAAGCCAACTCTGAAAAATTTAAGTAGCTAGTTAGACGCCACATGTACAGGTATGTGAACTCTAGCTACCTTTATTATTATCCATCTTTTCTTTCACATTTGCGACTTCTTTTTTAAGAATCTTAGTAAAAATTTTCTTAAATGTTTTCTTGATAAAAGCTAATACTGACTGCATAGCAATACCACCAACTACACTAGCAACTGACGCTGTACCTGCTGCTATTACACTAGAAGCTATAACCTCTGGTGCAGGTATTGGCATCTCACCGAAAAATGGTAGATTAAACGTAGCTATAGCTTCTTCACTTGATAAAATTTCTTTGGGTACTGGCTGGTTCTGCGGTATTGTTTCTGGTGTTGGCTGTAACTCTTCCTCCTTTGAAGATGCTTTATCTTTTTCAGCAGAAGATTCCTGACCTCCCAAACCCGACTCTACCTGCTCCAAACTTGGAAGAAGTAAAGGGTCTAGATAAGGTTCTTCCACTATCGGAGGATAAAAAATTGTTTTAGGCGGTACGAGAATATAATCTGTATCAGGCAGATTAATCTCTGGTATGTCCATTATTCTTCAGTTCTATCTTTAATAATTGCAGTTAGTTCAATAATTCTAGTTTTACATTGGTTTATAACATTTTGCGCTTGGTTATGCTTAGTAATTACTTCTTGTAATTCAGCTTGCAGTTCTTCAGTTGTAGATTTTGCCATTATTCTGGTTTAGGATATTTAGCTTTTACAGGATCAATCATATCTGTTTTCCATTTGTCGATACCGTTGTGGTAGATATAGTCAAGTTGCGATCCCAAAGAAGGATAACCGTCTGGTTCAAATAATCTATCTGTTTGATATTTTAATTTATTTAAATCTTCTCTTGCTTTTTTTACTTTCTCTTCATCATAATTAAAAGTGTTGCCATCTTTATCAAAGCACCCCTGTCCGTCTATTATTGTAAGCTCCATGTCGGGATAAGCATGATAAATAGCTTCTTGGTCGTATAACATTAGTGTGCAATCTCCTGTATCATAAAAGTAGATGTGCCAACAGTAATATTCGGGCTTTGTCCAGTTATAAAAATAGGCGCCCAACTATACCTTGTAGCCCACGCAACTCTATATGTAGACGAAGTTGTATTGCTAGGGGTATAAAGTAACCGTGCAGTATTCATAAAGTTAAAGTGGTGTGTATGGTCGCTACTATGAGCCGACATATTACAGTTAGAAATACCATTATACACAGTTCCACCACTTCCTATGTTTCCTATTTGTGAGCCATCTCTTTCAAATCTAAATCCAAACCCTGTAGCACCCCACCATCTTCCAGAAATGGGGGCGTGTACAGTTATAAGAAGTTGATTAGTAGAAGTTTCTGCTGCGTAGCTAGTTATTTCTAAACCTGTACTTGCATAGCTTGTGCTTGTAGTTGATGCTCTAGTATTGACAGTTTGAACGGTAGTTTTTATGATTCTACCTTCAGAAGAGTTAGTACCGTCTGCATAATATATAGCCATTATGATACCTCCGTTAAATTAAACTTATACTTTTTGCCATTGCGTTTGTTAATCAAGAATAGCGACTCCTCTCCTTCTTGTATAGTATAACTTCCCCAAGTTCCGTCAACATCATTAGATGAACCTTCGTTAGATAAGTTAAGGTCATTGGTATATATGTTTCTTACTCTGTAAGATGTATTACCTATATCGTAAGTGTTGTTAGCGGTTGGTAGAAAATGTCCATTAGTTCCTTCAACATACCAACGATCAGCACCAGTAGTAACAAACTTTACATGACCACCAGCACCAACAGCTTCTATAAGAAAGTCAGCGTTACTCCCTGACTGTTTAAGTCTGCCAGTTATATAAACACCACCTGAGTATGTTTCTAACTTTTTACTGTTGTCGTAGTAAAGTTCGCAAGATCCATTAGGGCCAAATCTAGCTACATATTCACTACCGTATTTAATATCTAAATTAGCAGCAGTAGCTAAATTTATAAGGTTAATACCACCAGAATGAGAAATTTGTAAATCTCCACTATCACCAAGTCTTAATTGTGCATTGTCTTCACCAGTGTAATACTCAGATTTAACACCTAAAGCGGTTGTTTCTAATCTTTTAGTACCGTCATGATATAGCTCTACTGCTCCGTCACCAAGTACTTTTATACCATCTTCACCACCTTGTGGTTTAATAAAAATATTATCTGCTGCTTGTATCAATATATCATCATAAATAGACTCTAAATTTAAATCTCCATTACCGCCAGCAGTGATTACACTATTACTTCCATCATAATAAATTTTTAATTGATCGTTATCACCAAATATTGCTTTATCATTTGTACCAAAGTCAATATTATTACCATTCGTATCTAAAGCACCGCCCAACTGCGGTGAGGTGTCAGATACAAGGTCAGTAGTAATATTTGAAACTGTTGCGTTAAGGGCAGCTATATCTACACCGTCAACTGTTCCTGTGACTGTGATATTTCCTGTTACATCAAGACCAGCACCAACGTCTAGGTTGCCAGTTACGTCAATGTGACCATCTGTATTAATAACAAGTCTGTTTGTTTGGTTGGTTGTATCATTAAAGATCAAACCTCCATCTGCATTTTGTATCTTGTAATCTGGGTTATGGTTAGAATCAGTAAAAGTTATTGCTGGTTGTGTATTAGATATTGTTAGATTTCCTGTTAACGTACCGCCAGCAAGAGGTAGTTTATTTGTTATTGCAGCATTAGAAGCGTTGATTGCATTTGCTTCAATACCATCTAACTTAGAACCATCAGCAGCTACGTCACGACCATCTACGTTACCAGATACAGCTATGTTTCCTGTTACTGAAACACCTGATGAAGTAGTTTCAAACTTCTTAACGTTGTCGTAATAAAGATCTACACCTGCATTATCATCAAAGGTTGCCATGTTTTCATTATCGGCAGCATTTTTAATAGCAACAAAGTTTGAATTAATATTTAAAGCACCAGTTCCAACATCTGCAATGTGGCTGTCAGTACCATCATGAAAAATTTGTAAATCTGCACTTGTACCAAACTCAGCTTTTACGGTGTCGTTATATCTATTACTACCAGTAAATGTGTTACCAGTAACAACAGCAAAGTTACCTGTAGCTGTGACACCATCTACCCAAGCACTACCAGTATAAACCTTAAGTGAGTTAGATGTAGTATTGAAGAACAGATCTCCTGTGTCTAAGCTAGTTGTAGGGTTGTTTGCACCTATACGATATGTATTAGCAAAACTGTTAACACTAGATATATTGCTTGCTACTGTATTTACGTTACTTATAGCTCCACCAACTGTATTTACGTTACTTATAGCTCCGCCAACTGTGTTGACATTAGTAATACTACCTGCAACTACACCAACATTATCATCAATAACATTTATGGTATTACCCATAGCGTTACCATGTGATGTGCAATAGTACTTGAGTGAACTAGGTGCGTTAGATGGTACAACAAAAGTAACTGTAGCACCAGAATTACCAGCAGTTCCGCTTGTTGTAACCCCTGTGGTATAAGAATTATCGCTGCTATCTCTAAAAGCTAAAGGGTGTCCGCTATTGCTGCTGTCAGACATATCAAATGTGTATGTCTTACCTCTAGCAAGTTTTAGTACAGGTGTTTGTACACCATCTATAAAGTACTTATTGCCACTAACGTTTTGTACTGTAACTGTAAATGTTTGGTTAGCACCTGCGGAGTTACTTACGCTATTTACATTTGTGATGTTGTTACCAACATTATTTACGTTAGTTACGTTAGTTGCAACAGTATCCATATCACTAATAACATCAGCCACAGCTAGTGTGTTCATATCACTAATGACATCAGCTACAGCCAATGCGTTCATATCGCTAACAATATCTGCTGTAGCTAGGGTATTCATATCAGCCACAACATCTGCTGTGCCTAGTATTGCCATATCTGCTACTGCATCAGCAGTACCTAGTCTGCCTATTTCTGTTGCTTTGCCAGCTACAGTTGTTACCTCTGTTGCTTTTGGTACTAATCTATGAAATGAGTATGTATGAAGCGTGGTTGTAGATTCTACTAAAAATCCAAACCCAGAAGGTATAGTACTTGGTACACCAGTAATAGTAATATTTGCATTATCAGCTACGTTTCCATTTACTACAGTTACAGTTGTACCACTAGGAACTAAGTTTGTAGTTGCTGCTTTAATACTTAATACTGCTGCCTGTCCTGTAACTCCTTGTGGGTTTACGTTTGGAAAAGCTTGTTCACTAGCAATAATAGTAAAACCACCAACATCATCTATAAGGTCAATTATTCTGTCATTTATAGCTGCGGTAGTTGCAATGGTCGTATCGTTATCTGGGAATGTTTGACCATCTTTTATTGTGTCACCAGTACTGATATTAAAAAATCTAGCGTCAGCAGCAGCAGAGGTTAAAAATGATGTGTCATTTGTGGTAGCTGTAGCTTGTTCAGCAGAAGTAATAACAGCAGAAGGATTTAATTTCTCAACTGTAATTTCTGCATTTTTAATTTCATTAACCCTTACAGCGTTTGCTGCTATGTGTTCATTATTTATAGCATTATCTTGAATATTATCTCCATCTATAATGTCGTTAGCTAGGTGTTCATGATCTATAGAACCAGCTACATAATGCTCTGAATTGATTACATCATCTTGTATATTATCTCCATCTATAATGTCGTTAGCTAAGTGTTCATGATCTATAGAGCCATCTACATAGTGTTCAGAGTTAATAGCATTGTCTTGGATATTATCGCTATCAATTACATCATTAGCTAAGTGTTCGTGATCTATAGAGCCATCTACATAGTTTCTAGAATCTACAGCATTGTCAGCTAATTTAGAATTTACTACTGCATTGTTTTCTAGTTTAGCTGTAGTTACATTTTCGTTTGCTATATGTTCAGTATCAATAGAAAGACTTACATAATGTTCTGAATTAATAGAATCATCAGCTATATTATCTCCATCTACAGCATCATTAGCCAACATAGTATGTGAAACTGTACCTGTATCTGCTGTAGTTATAAGTGTGCCTGTAATATCAGGTACAGTAATTGTTCTATCAGCAGTAGGATCTGTTATTGCTAGTGTTGTTTCATTGTCATCATCAGTCGCACCTTCAAAAACTAAATTACCTGTAATTGTGTTAGACCCATCTCGTTTTACAAAATCATTAGTAAATTCTTGTTGAGCAAATAATATTTGATCGCTATTATTATCTAAATCTGTTTCAGTTAAAACACTACCATCTGCAAAATCTACTTTCTTTGCACTTATATCTGTATCTCTTGTAAATACAATATTAGCTGTACCACTTGGAGGTGTGTTACCAGAAGTAAACTGTACTTGAGAACCAACAATATTATAGTGAGTACCTAATGTTTTAAGAACACCACCAACTTTAACATCAACTTCTGTATTAGCTAAAAAAGCAAACGATATAGCAAAGTTGTTTTGACTACCTGTACCATTATGATTTTGTGTAGTAGCTGTTGTGTTAGTAGCCATAATTAAAAGGAACTGTTACTAAATGTACCTAGATTAAGTCTTTCAAACTCTTCTAGCAATATATCATTGAACTTGATATTTTTGTTCTCTACTGCATTTATTCTATTGTTTCTGTCTTCTTCTGGCATTTCATTAAGCATATACTCTATCATACCTGCTTTTATGAATTTGGTATTTATTTTTGATAATACTTGGAAGACTTCTTCTGAAAATCTTTTTCCTTCTTCACTATCTAATCCAAATTTCTTAATACCTGATAATCTTACTTGAACATAATCAGAATCTATTTCAGCATTTATAGCTTCTCTTATGTTCATGTTTTTACCTTTATATTTTAATTCAACTGTATTTGTATAAACTTTTAAAGTATTGTATTCATTCTTATCTAATTTTTTTGGTATAAAATCTTTTGATTGAAGATTTGGAAATACTGAACCTCTTATTATATCTGGTGGGGAAGGTAAGATTTTTCCTATTGCTGCTTGTACATCAAGCACTTTATAGTTGTTACTTTCACTTATACCTCTTGTAGAAAATAAATCAAAGCCTTCTTTTTGTGGATAAGTAATAACATGATTAGTTATATGTTCTACTTGTGCTGGCAGCTTACCACCTAAATTTAAAGGTACAATTTCTTTTAAACTTTTATCCATTATATTTTGAAGATATTGTATGACAGGATTTGCTTTGTTAAAATCTTCGTCACTATATGGCAAGCTTTCATTAGCACCATCTCCTGAATAAGTGCTTGAATCACGTTTAATAAACCATTTTAATTTGCTATAGTCTCCTTCTGACTCTGCTAGTTCTCTAGCTTCTCTTTCTGAAAATCCCATTGTTATTAAAACATCTGCTGGTATTCTCCATAATCTTTTTAACAAACCAGAATAAGGAACTGAAGAAGAAGATACTTGTCTGCCTACATAATCAATAAATTTTTTATCTCTATACTTCAAACCTTCATCTGTAGTCTGTGGTTGCAAATTAAAACCTGCTGATATTAAGTTAAGAAGTTCATTTATTTGACTTGTATATGTTTTGTTAAACATATTACGACCCATAAATGCAAGCCAAGTTCCCACATATTCATCTATACCTTGTCCGTCTTCTGGTATGAGTGGAGACATTTCTGAAAAATCCAACCAAAGTCTTACTAGAGAAGCTAGTGGATCGGGGATATGTTCAAGACTTTTATATAAATAAACTGGTTTACCATTTCTAATTAAAGGTTCGCCATATTCATCAAACTGCAAAATAGCTTTACTATAAGGTCTCCAACCATTTTTATACATAGAAATCCATTGTGCTGCACCTTCTTTTGTATAGAAATTAGGACCACCACCTGTTAAAAATTCTTTTTTATATTCTCCATCTACATCTTCAAATTGTTTATTAGTTAACAACATCATCAACATACCTAAAGCATAACTCATTCTAATTTGTCCATTTGCTTGTTGACGTACAAAAGGATCAGGACTACCAAGATCAGCAATCATGTCAGGTAAAAAGAATTGATTTATAGGGTTTAAATTTAACCTGTTACCACTTGGTAAAGTCATCATCATTGGTGTATTTATAACTGGCAAGTATCTTGCAGTTTCTAAAAACATATTGCTTGGAGTTCTAGTAAATTTTAAATACCATCTAAGAACAGGATAATTAATAGCAGCATCATTAATAGCTTTTGCACCTTGTCCAAAAAGACTATCTGTTCTTATATCTTGAGTAAAGGTAACATTTTTGCCAACTTCTTTAGCTCTTGCAAGTATTCTTTGAATTACTGCATCAGTTGGTTGCATTTGCCTTGGTCCAACTACACCTTCATCTAATGGATCTATTCTACCGAGTGGTCCTTCTTGACCTCTAAGTAAATAAGATATAACTCCATCTACAGTTCCTTTGATGTATTTGTTTAAATCATCTCCATCTAAGTTTCTAGCAATACCTTCATTAAAAGCTTCAAATGCAGTAGCAGCAATAATATTAGGTGCTTGTACTAAAGCGTCATTTGCTGTCATCAACCTACTAGGTAATCTAATAAACTTACCAAATTCGTCATAGGCTCTTAAAGGAAAGAAACTAGAGTCTGAAGATATAATAAATCGTTGACCTGTATCTCCTTTTATACTTCCAATATTTATAAAATTATCTTCCATATCCCATGATCTTTTCCATGCTTTTGTACCAAAATCTAAGTTATAAAATAGATAGAACAAATGTTCTTTAGCTGCTTTTAGTTCTGGATAACTACTTGCACCTGCAAAATTATTTAATGCTTTTAAAAATGTCATCATTGCACCAGAATATAAATTTACTGCTTGCGTAGTAGGACCAGATAATACAGCGTTAATACCAATCTCATTCATAATTCTTACAAACTTATCAGCACCACTACCTATCATTTTTGAAAGAACATCTGCATTTTGTACTGCAACTAATTTTCTAGGATCTCCGCTTGCTGCTTTTAAAGTAACTGTCATTCTGTTTAGTTCCGAGTAATCTCCTGACTCTGTTGCTTTTGCTAAAGCTTCTTGTAATTTGTTTCTAAAGTTTTCATTTCTTGCTATTGCATCATCAATATCTATTTGTAAGTCAGGTACTTTAGCGGTAGCAGCAGCTTTTTCTGCTGGTGTCATGCCTGTTATTTCTTCAACTGTTTTACCTTCTATACCTTGCTCTGGCTTCATGCCGAAAGATTTAACAGTTCTACCTGCTTGAGTTCTAAGTGGTAGACCAAGTGTTAACCATTCTTCTACATCTGTTAATGAGTCAAACAAATCATCAATAGCTTTAGTTATTTTTGTTGTATCTTTTGTTTTAATTACATCTATCAAAGCTTGGTTTTTATTAGCTACATTTTCTGTTGCAAGTGTTATAACTTGTGAAACTGCAAAGTTTAATGAGTCACTAGGAACTAGGTTATAAAGTTTTGCATACATCTCTGCATATTCTTTTATTGCACTTGTATTAGATAATTTAACAACTCCTTCATCAAATAAACCTAAACCTTCAAGTCTTGTCTGTACTTGACTTTTTGAACCTACAAAAACATTTTCATCTTTTAACTGTCTAATGATTGCTTCTATTAATTGTTGTTGTCTTGGCTTTTCTAACTTCTTGATAAAAGCAACTGATTGTGGATTTTTTGTAAGATCTCCTAAATCTTGTTTTTTACCAGTAATAGTAGTCTGTACTTCTTGAGAATATTTAGCATCTGCTGGTACTTCTATTGTAAGACCTACTGTATTGCCTTGACCTGCTTGTGCTGATCCTGTTTTATCTATAACTATCTGTTTAATTTTTTCATGCAAATTAGTGCCATGCTGTCTTATTTCTGCTTCTGTAAAACCTTGAGTAATAAAACTTTTTAAAATTAAATCTGCATTTTTAGGGGGTTTTGTTTTTTTGTATCTTAAATACCAAGCCATTTTATCAAAGTCAGATTCAAATATTATTGGAGCATTACCATAGTTAGGTTTTGTATTTTTAAATTGACTAGGCATTATATAAGTTCTTGCAGAACCATCTATAGGTTTTGTATTTGTTTGACTACTTGTACCAGAACCTTCATTCTTTAACTTCTCTCCAATATTGTCGTAGTTTTCTCCTTTGCTTTCTATATCATTCTTTAAAATTTTATTTGCTTTGTTAATATTTTCTGTTGCTTCTTCTACAACTTGAACATCTTTCTTGTTTAAGTTAAATATGTTGTTTATTTTGTCGTATCTAAAGTTTTTGTATTTAGTAAATATTTTATCTAAACCTTCAATAGAGCCTTTCAATCCAGTACCAAAAGCAGTACCTAATCCAAATGAAGCATAGTATTCATCTAAACTTACGTCATCTCCTAATATATCTCTTAAAAAAGTTTCAGTAGTAGCAATCGTTCCACCATAACCACCTGACGCAGCTACACCTTTCCAACCTTTTAAAGTTACACCAAAAGGAATAATTTGTGTAAAACCTGCTGCAACAGCTTCATTCTGATTGGGTTTAAAATTTACTCTGTCTTCTTCTTTTACTCTTTGTTTTTGTGCTTCTATATTTGCTGTATAACCTACTGTAAATTGACCAAGAGCATATATAGCTTTAGACCAGCCATTACCACCAAGTAAAGGTGCAAAGACATAATCTGCTGTCATACCTACACCTATCTCTATACCCATACCTTTTGCTAATTTATTTAGTTGCGACTCGTCATCAGCTTCAAGCATATTGATAGTAAAACCTTTGTCTTCATAATGTTTCATTACATTTGCAAGACCTTTTTGGAACTCTTCGCTTTCTACTTTTTCTCTAGGTATCTTGTTTCCTAAAAACTCTTCACCTGTAAAACCTGTTTCTTGTTTTATTAATTTGAAGAACTGCTGTCTATCTCTTAAACCTTTAATTGGCTTATTATTAAAACCTAAGTTAGTAAATTGATTACCTTTTATAAAATCATAAACACTTAAAAATCTTAAACGTGCTTCAAGACTTGGGGCAGTATCTTCTCCAACTGAAAAGTCTATAGTTTTACTAAATATGTTTCTTGTCTTATCATTTGGTTCTGCATATAAATCAAACTCTTCATCTCCTTGTTGTAAGAAAGTATTTGTATAATCACTAAAATCGTACTCTGTATCCCAATCTAACCAGCTTTTATTCATATTAAATATTTTTTTATTATCAAAATTATTAGTAAACTCAAACTCTGGTTCTTGTTGATTTACTGTTGTTGTATCAGTAGTAGTATTGTCTGTACCTATACCAGTAGTTGGTTCTTCAGTAAATCCTATATCTTCAGTAACGTCTTCTTCTTGAAAACCTAAGTTTGGAGTTGAACTTGTCATCTTTAAAATAATGGAGGATTACGTTTTGCATCTTTGATTATCTGAATAATTTTATCAGCATAATCAGGATCAGTTGCAAAGACATTTGCTTGTAACAACCTTGCTGCTTCTTCCGCAGTATCTACATTAACAATACCTTTTCTATCCATAAAGTCATCATTCCATTCTGTCTTATATTGATTCATCATATCTATTAAACTGTTAAAGTTTTTAAAATTATCTTGAATAGAAATAACTTTACCGCCTTCATTTTCTGTTGTATTTTGTAGAGTTGATTCGCCACGTTTAGTTTCACTTTTAGTAGCTTTCAAACCAAGATAGTTATTCACAGCAGAAGGATCAGCACCATTGCTTGTTTCTAACATGGCTTGTGCTGCTGTAACCTCTGGGAACTTATGACCTGCTTCTTTTGCTAATTTGTAAAAGATTGGAAAGTTAGCTTCAAATCTTTTTATACCATTTGTTTCTTCTTCTCCTACAATAGTTATTTTTTCTGGCTCTTCATCAACACCATTCATTGATTGAACAACATCATTTACTATTTGTGTTGTATTTTCTAAAACGTCATTAGGTATAACTAAACCATCAGTTTTAGGTACAAGTATTTCTGGTCCTTCTTCACCTACAATTACAGGCTTATCTTTTTCAACAGGTCCACCTTCTGCTAATCCTTTAATTTGATTTATCTTGTTGTTGTTAATACTTGATTTCTTTAAATATGTATCACCCTCTTTAAAGATTTCATTAATAGGATTTTTATAAACATAATTACCATTACCAATAGCTCTTATCTCTTTTAAATATTCTTCTATTATTGCTGCTTTTGCATTTGCTTTGTCTGCTGGATTTGCATAAGTTGTACCAGCCCATATATCTATTTTGTTTCTGTAGTATTCTGTTAAATCAAAAAATGGTTGTTCAAATTGTGCTTTGACTATTACTATTCCAGAACTGTTTTGTTCTCTTAATGCTTTCTTACCAAAGTCTAAATACCTTTGAAATTCTGGGTGTGCTTTAAAAACTCCTTGTGAACTTTCTTTATTAATAAGATTTAAAGCTTCTTTGTATCTTGTCCTATCATCTTCACTTGCAGTTGAACCTAATAAAGCCATAAAACTATCTATTCTTGTTCTTGCTTTTGCTTTATCTCCAAACTTGCCATTGTTGTAATCTCTTGTAAATCTATCCCACCAAAGATCTACATTATCATTTCTTAAATCATATTCTTGAACAATAAATTGTCTAAGGTTTGAATGTTTTTTTATTAAAGATTTAAGAGTAGCAACATTATTTTTATATGTTTTAGTATCAGTAGAAGACCAATCCATACTACTTAAAGTAGTTTGTATATCTATTTTCTTTTCCTGTTCAACAAAATCTTGTTCTTCTTTATTAGCATCATTAAAAGATTTATATATATCTTTTTTTAAATTTAAAATTGCATCATCTTTTTCTAAAAATTCTCCTAATGTTTTTTGTACTTCTACTCCTGTTTTAGTTCTACCTTTTGGTCCTACTTTTAGATCACTCATAAAATCTATATAATCATCTAATTCTTCCTGTGCTTCAACCCAAGATATATTTCCTTCTTCAAACTCATTTAATATTGTGTAAGCATTTTTTTTAATTGTTTCTACTAAAGCTGTAGGAGAAACAACCTCTGATAAACCTAATGAAACAGCATAATCTATATCTTCTTGTGTTAAATTTACAGCATGGTCATAACCTGTTATAAATCCATCATTATCAATAATATTTAATTCAATATTTTTATCGTATTTTTTTATATTACGAAAATTTTGTAAAGAAGTTGATGAAATAATACTGGAATATTTAGCAATATTTTTATCTGCTGAATTACTAACTTGTCTATCAAAAACTTTTTTTAAGGCTGCATTTTGTTTTGGTAAAAAATATTGATTTAAAATTGCTGGTCTTATTCCTTTTGTATTTATTAATGACGTTCTATTAAAGTCTGATAGTGCTTTATCAAAAGCAGCAGAGTTTACATCAAAGTCTGATAAAGGTACATAATCAACACCACCAGATTTGTTTGGCACTTCAACTGTGTAATTTTTAAAAAACTTTTCTGTATTTAATTCAGCAGCATTACCTAAATTAATTGCTATTTGTCTTTCTGCACCTATTTGAAAAAATTTATTATTACCTAAAAAATTTTTTTTAGCTCTACTACCATCTCTTTCATTTATTGTTTTTATTGCATTTTTTAATTCTTCATCATCTGCTTGCAATATAAATTGCTGACCTTCTACCAATTTTTTTTGATTTCTTTCATCATCTTTCTTAACTGCATATTTTGTTAATACTGGATTAATAACTTCTAAAATTTCTGCTAAATCTGCCAAACTACTTTTTCGTGTAGCAGTAACAGGTTGGACAAAAGTATTAACTGGCTTTCTAAAACTTTCGCCTGATGTACTAAGAAAACTTGAACCCATAATTAACTAAAAGCTCCGTCTGGTCTACTAACTTCAGTGTTAAAAGCACTTCCAACAGCACCTAAAAGAATTGATCCTGTTGAAGGTATTGCATTATAAGCTTCAATAGTATTACTTCTTAATCTATTTCTAATACCTTGATATTCTGCTTCAGTTGATTTTATATCAAATAAATATTGTCTGTCCATAGATTCAATGCTTTGTCTTATTTTTTCATTGTAGTTCGCACCTTGTCTTATTTGATCCATTACTAATAAATTTGTGGTATTACCAGCTTGTCCTTTTGCTAATAAAGCTTTAGTTGCTACTAATGTATCTATTGTTTTAGCAAATTTATCTTGTCTAGCAGCAGCTTTCTTTTCTTGTTTACCTTCAGATAAAGCTAATTGTTTTTGTCTTTTGTTGTCTTCTGCTGATTGAACTCCTTGTCTTTCTTGTTCGGCAACTTGATTGGCTTTATCTTTTGCAGCACCTTGCATAGCAAGACCTTGAAATGCAGATAAACCTCCACTAATAGCTGCTGGAATTGAACACATTTAGGCAATCCTCAGAAATTCATAAAATGGTTTTTCATGTTGTCCATACTTTTCGTGATAATTTATAAAAACAAAACCGAGAGCTTCTAACCACTTTATAGCAGTATGATTCTCTGCATATACAAAATTATATAGGACTTTATAAGATTTCAACAAACTGTTTATCCATTCTCTACCTTTTCTTATTAGTTGTATTTTATATTTTTTATTTGAAAATAATTCATCAGTACAAATCATAAATATACAACCATCTTTGCGCACTCCACATAAGCCCATAGGTTGATCCTCGTCACCAGCTATTGTTAATATTGTTTTACCAAATAAAAACGACAAGCGTAAAGCATCTTCTGGATCTTGCCCTGTTTGATATAAACCTTCTAATCTATCCATTTGTCTCATGTTTTGACATACATAATTAAGATCTGATAGTTTTGATTTTCTTAAATATCCCATTAAGTTCTTCTACTCCTCATGTGAAATACTCCTTCATACTCTGCACTAGCTAACAATGTAGGCAAAAACGTATTGTTCTTTACATCTATATCTACTCTATCTGACTTGCTCATAATAGGCACTTTAAATGTACCTGTATCTAAATTAATTTGGCCGATAGAAGCAGAAGCAGCACCAAGCAAACGACCAGTAAATTTATGTAGAGATGTATCTCTATTCTCAGGTGTTACTTCTACTTGAAAGAAACCAGAATCTTCATACTTAATATAAAAATGATGTATTTGTAATCGACCACTTATAAGTTCAGTAGCACCGCCACCACCTTGAGTTAATCTTTGTTGACTAAACCTATAGTGCATTTCATAAGGTTCACCAATAATAAATTTACTATTTCTAAAGTCTCCTGTTGCTGTAATCGTAGAGGTAGAACCATCAGTAGTATTAGTAGTTGTTAGTACTTGTCCTGATACAAGAGTTCTTGTATTGCCTTGAGCATCTACAAAAGTGCTAGTTTCATTACTAGCAAGATACCTGCCAACAACATTCATGTTGGCTCTTAACCTATAAGGAACTGTAAATGTAGAAATACCAGTAGCAGAGTTGTAAGCAACAGATACACCACTAGTAGCTTCAGTTACCTTGTGATCTAGGTGATATTCAAACTCTGCGTTAGGTTCTCTAAAATTAGTTTCAAACGGTATTTTTTCTAATGTTACTTTATTAGCTTCTTCTATAACCATTATTAAATCAGTACCAATAAAATCAATATTTAAAATAGACCTATTGCTATTTATAGTGTAAGTAAACCAAGCGTTCAAAGCTTTAGTAAACCCTTCACCATATAACCATCTATTTACATATAATTTATTTGGATTATCTGTACCAAGCAAAACAAGAATATCTTGGTTGTTAGATACTGCCATTTTAAAAATGCCACTTGGTATCAGTCTTGGTACATGAATAGTTGTATTTGCAGCATCTTGTATTTGTTGATTACCTGCAATAATATATTCTCTTATACCTGCAAAAGACCCTTTTTTAGTTAAGAAATAGATAGAAGAACCAGAACCTACAGGCTGTGCTGCTGCATTACTTTCAAACTCAGTTTGTACAAGTACGTTAGCCGTTGAAGGTGTAAGGTTATCTGCTGAACTTGATAATACAAATTGTGTTTGCTCAGAAAACAATATAAGTTTTTCTCCCATAGTTACTGCGTGTTTTAGTATTGCAACTTTTGTATGAGATGCAGCTACATCTATAGGTTCAGTATCTAAAACTGATATAACTGTTTCTGGGAAAAAATTAAAAAAATCTGATACTGTTGAAAGCACAACATTATCTCCTGCAAGAAATCCTAATCTATTTCTAAAGAAAAATACGTTATTAATTTTATTACCAATAAAAGAAGGATTTGGTGCAGATACTAGATCACCAACTACACGTTCACCCCATTTAGGTAACGTATAAACAGTTCCAGATATTGTATATGTATCTCCATCTACTCTTGCAAATCTAAAATTACCATCAGCCTGACGAATAAGAACGTGTGGCATAGTGTCGTAATTAAATTTAAAAGGTATGCCAGCTTCTACTGTTTCTGACCATTGACCTTCTTCAAAAGCATTTCCGTTATTAGTCGTAAATTTAACGTAGTAATTATCAAAGTCTGTACCTTCATCACCCACAATCTCTACTACATATCCATTAGGTGACACATTTGGAAGATCAGTAAATTGCTGCACTGAATCTTTTATGACTGTCATTTTAGTATTACCTTGAGAGTCACTACCATCTATTGAAAAATCACTACCATCATTCTTTTTGATATGTATAACAGGACCATTTCTAGCAATCGTAAAACCTGTAAGACCAGAGTTTAAACCAGCAGTAAGATCAGTAGCGACAGTTGTAGTTGAAAGAGGATCATTACCAGTAGTATCATCTGTTACTGTGACACCATCTACAGTTACAGAATAAGTTGTTTTAGATGTTGCTTGATTAATAAATACAATTGCTTGCGTAATATTACTAGCGCTATTTGATACTGTTCCGTCCATTCCGGGTGTAATACTCGTATTAACAACAAACGTGAAGTCAGCAATAGTTACTGTTTTCATTACACTTCTAGGATTTGATGTATTTAAATAGCTTGTACCATCTGGTTTGTTTACTGTTTTTTCTGTGCCATCTAATTCAAAAACTCTTACATTACCATTACTAAATACAGCTACATACTGTTCATTTGCATCTCTGTTTATAGTTTGTATATGAACATTACCAAGAGTTGAGTTGCTAATTGCAGCTAAAAATTGTGATCCAGACCTTTTTGTAAGACCAAGCACAGGGTTACTATCTGCATTGTCTTGTATATCAGCGTGGTCTGCTTGCTTTAAAGCATCAGAAGACTGCGATATACCTCTTAATAATGTAGGTATAGCTCTTGAAATAACAGCCATAGTTATCTAATTAAAGCACTAGAAGGATTGTAAGTATCAAAGATATTAGTAAGAGAAGGATCTCCTCTTAATATATTATGATCTCCATTTGCTAAATCAGTTTCCATTAATATTGCCCTAGCTCTTTGTTCATCTTGCTGTGTATATGTTCTTAATGATTGGTCACTTACAAGTCTGTCAACAAACTTTCTTGCAGCTTGTATATTTATATAGTGCCTAGCTGGTTCTGGTATTTCATCAAAATCTCTAAAATAAACAACAGTACAAATTAGGTCTTCATCAAATTCAAACTTATTATTTTGTCTATCGTATAATTTAGAACCACGTTGTATAGGGTCAATACTTGGGTGTTGATGTATATTAGCATCTACTCTCAAAACATCTGTAGGAATATTTATTTGATTAGATCCATCTCTTGTAAGAGTTACATCTATCTCAGTATTAAAAGACCAGCCTTCTGACTGTACACTTTTATTAACTTCAGTAAGAGTTGACTGAGCAATACGAGCATCAACAGGAAGTGTACCAATAAGACTATTGATAGGTGCTTCTCCTATAGCAGCAAGCATTATGTTGATACATTCAAGTTCTGTTGTTGCAGCTACAGCCATTAGTTCATTGCCCCTTTAAGTTTTTGTGCTTTGACTTTTTGAGTCTCTTTATAAAATCTAGCTTTTTCGGCTAGTGTTGTTTTACCTGTATCATTCATCTTTTGATTGTAAGCATCAAGATAAGCTTGACCTTCTAATCCAAGAATACCTTTTTTCTTTTTATTTTTGCCAAACATAATTAGTAGCCTTTCTTTTTAATCTTAAGTGAGTCTCTCCCACCTTTCTTTTTTTTCTTTTTTGAATGATACATGGGTATAAAAAAAGGGTATCTAATAATAAGATACCCTATAAATTGAAATTAAGAAGCAGCAAGTTTAATTGTTGCAGCACATTCTGGTCTTAAGATTCCATGACCAAGTGCATATTTAGCAACCATTAATGTACCTTGATACATAATTCCGTAGTCAGAACCAGAGATCTCAGTTGTCATGTCCATAAGTTTTACTGTTCCCACAGCAGATTTATGAAAAACTAACCCTATGGTTTTACTATCGTCACCTGAGTAAGTGTTGTTCGCACCAGTTGGGTT
>CEOJ01037640.1_pt1 | contig 18398 bp, 18 predicted proteins | sample 530281 | NCBI WGS metagenome assembly CEOJ01 (sample SAMEA2619879, study PRJEB7988) | marine metagenome | isolation source: saline water (ENVO:00002010), including | reverse complement strand
ATATTTGGAAAATAAATCCAACCTTTGCCGTAATTTGGAACAATACTTCCGAGAATCAAGAACATACTTAGAAATGTATAGGCTATAGTCTCTAGAGGATTTCTTACAGCAAAATTAATAGCTTTTTTATAGTTCCTTTTTAAAAAGGTATCATCACTATCATTAGTTTTATCAGAGTCTCCCTTTCTTCTACCAAGAAGTGAGCCAATTACTGGAGCAAAAATCAATGCATATGCGAGTGATGCTGCTAAGACTACAAATACTGTTATGGGAAGATACCTCATAAATTTTCCTGATATACCAGGCCAAATCATCAAAGGAGAAAAAGCTGCCAGTGTTGTTAGTACTGAAGCAAATACTGGTGTAAACATTCTTTTGGCAGCATTTGTGTAAGCTTCTTTTCTGTCTTGTCCAGCATCAATTAATTTATCAGCGTATTCAACTATCACTATTCCGCCATCAATTAACATACCGAGACCCAATAGCATTCCAAACATTACAAGAAAATTAAACTCATAACCCAAAAAGAAATGCAGGACTCCAAATGTGACTAGAAAAGAGAAAGGTATAGCTATTCCTACGATAAGACCATTTCTTAAGCCTAACGTAGCTACAACCAAAATCATTACGAGGATAACAGCAGTAATTATGTTTCCTTGAAGCTCGTTAACCATATCATCTGCAAATCGAGTTGTATCAAGACTAGGAGTAATTTGAAGAGTTTGAGGATAATCTTCGCGAATTTCTTCTACTTCTGCCTTTACTTTATTAGCTATATCTAGCTCATTGAAACCAACTCTTTTGCTAACTGAAATTGAGATAGCATCGTAACCATTTACACGTGAAAAAGTTGTTGGATCTTTGAATGTTCTTTTGATTTCTGCTACATCACCAAGCTTTACAACTTTTGATCCTGATGATTTTATTGGCAGGTTATATACATCTTCTCTTGTTTCAAACAGACTTGGAATTTCAACAGCAAATTTTCCTGACCCTGTATCTTGGAATCCTGCAGGAATTAAAACATTATTAAATCTAACTGCATTACCAATCTCAGAAAGACTAACTCCTAAACTTTCTAGTTTTGATTTAGAAACCTCTACTTCTAAAAGTTCTTCTGGTACACCGCCAATTTCAACAGTCAAAACTCCAGGAATTTTTTCGAATCTCTCTTGTATATCTTTAGCTATAAAATAGCCTGACCTCAAATCAGAAAACCCATAAACACTGTATGATAAGATCGGATAGTCTTGATCCGCTCTTGCTTCACTAACTCTTGGATCTTCAGCTTCGGGTGGCAATTGGTTTCTGATTTCATTTATTGCTCTTTCAACATCTAAAATGGCTTGATCAATGTCATAGTCAACGTCATATTGAACTTGAACATTAGTAAAACTCGCAGAATTTATAGACCTAATTTCCTCTTTTCCTTCAAGTTTCATAAATCTATTTTCTATTGGTTTTGCTACCAACCTAGCCATATCTTCTGGCGAAGCACCCTCAAGAAATACAGAAACAGTAACCCAAGGAAAAGTAATGTTAGGGTTGGAGGCTACAGGCATTGCAGAACGACCCATTATTCCCATGATTATAAGGAATATCATTATTAGAATCGTAGTTCTAAATTTTGAAACTGCTGTTTGTACTATACCCATTTTCTATTTATCAATAAAATCAACTTCTTCACCTTCTGTTACGAAGCCTTGACCACTGACAACTACTCTTGATGTATCGGGTAATCCGGTTACCCATGCTCCTGCTGTAGTATCAATCAAAATATTTACTGTTACTAAATTAATTTTTCCATCAACCACTTCAGCAAGTGCTACATTACCTTCAGCAGCTAAAAGGAATGCAGAAGTTGGAATAAAATGAGCTTTCACAGGATCTGTATATATGATCAGGTCTCCAGTTAGCCCATCTTTTATTTTGTAGTCGTTATTTTCTAATTCACTTTCAACTCTAAATGTTCTTGTTTGGGGATCAGCAGTTGAACTCACAAATGTAACAAAAGATTCAAATTTTTCTCCGGAAATAAATTCAATTTCAGCTCTTTGACCTTTTTTTATTTTTGACACTAAAAGCTCAGAAACATTTCCAGCAATTTTCAATGGAGATAATGAAACGATTGAAGCACACATCTGCCCGTTTTGTATTAATTGACCTTCTTTTGCTAATTTTTCTACAAAACCATCAAATGGAGCAATAATATTTGTTCTATTTAATTCAATTTTAGCAGTTTCATAAACTGTTTCCGTAGTTACTAATGCTGATTCCGAAGCTAAACCCTTTTTGTTTAACTCTTTAGTTGAATTATAGTCAATTTCTGCCTTTTTAAAGTTTGCTCTTCTTTGGCCTGAATCAAGCTGACAAATGACCTCTCCTTTTTTTACAAAATCTCCATCTAAAAAATTTATTTTTGTTACTTTTTCAGAAGTTTGAGCTTTTATATCAACTTTTGAAAAAGCTTGAGATTCACCTTTTACAGTTATAGGTAAGCTAAAGTCTTTAGCAATTGAATTGATAGTTACAACTTTCTGTTTTTTAATTTCTGGTTCAAATACTTTTGGATCGCCTGGAGCAAAATAACCAGAAACCATCCAAGCAACAGCTATACCAAAAATAAATGCGGAAGCCCTTAAATTTTTCTTATTCATTTTTTAAATTTTATGTTTTTTTCTTAAGTTCTCTACTGTTTTATTTGTTGATTTATTCTTATCTTTTTCGTCTTCATAAGGATTATACCAGTTGAATGTTATTTTGTTTTGGTTTGATGATGTATCTTCAAAAAAACGTGCTCTCTTTTTTATAAAATTTATAAATTTGCTATCCCAAGAAACAGATGCTCTGCCGTCTTCTTTCCAATAAAGCTTAAACTCAGGTAGCGATTCTTCTATAAAATTATTATCTATTCCTGCCATCTCTATAATATCTATACAATCTTGAGAGGGACGCCAATCCTCAGAAATTATAGTTGGATTTGTTTTAGTTTTAATCTCAGCAGAATGTTGAGCCCATTTTAATCTAGCATGTTCAATAAATTTTGAATTATATGAAACTAAAACGTCTGCCCTTTCAGACCAATAAATAATAAACTCAGGAATTAATTCCTCTAAGAAATCAGAGTCCATACCTGATCTAGTCAAGATTTCTATTACATCTTCAGAAGGTCTCCATAATTTACTGATTTGTGATTTATTGTGTATCTTTTTCATTTGAACGCTATTTTTCTTTTTAGCACTTACTGTTTTAGATATTATTTTTTTGTCTAGATTTAGCCCAATTAGATTTTTTTGTTCAAGACTTACTAAATACGACATTAGATCTGTTTCATTCCAAAATGAAAACGCTTTGAAAGCGTCGATTAATTTTATCGTTTCCTCTTTACTTTTAATCCAATCGAGTATTATTGCAGACTCAAGACCAACAGATTCTGCCACCTCTCTATCAAATTTAAAACTTTTATTCAAAACTTCTCCTTTTTTTAACAGATTCTGCTAATTCTGTAATGAGTTCTTTTGTTTCTTCCCAACAAATACAAGAATCTGTGATGCTTTTGCCATATTCAAGATTATCTGAAATCTTTTGATTGCCTTCCTTCAAATGGCTCTCTATCATTACTCCTGTAATATGTTTATTCCCTCTTCCAATTTGTTGTGCAACTGATTTACATACTATTTTCTGATTTTCATGGTTTTTTTGGCTATTACCATGACTAAAATCAATCATTAAATTCATATTTGCCTTTTCATCTTTGAGTTTAGAAATGCAAAGCTCAACATCTGAAGGTTCATAATTTGGTTTTTCTCCTCCACGTAAAATAATATGAGTGTCGTCGTTCCCAGAGGTTTTAAATATTGCAACTTTACCTTGTTTCGTTGTTCCCAAGAAAACATGTTGATACTTAGCAGATTTCATAGCATCAACAGCAACCTTAAAATCGCCATTTGTCGAATTTTTTATCCCTATTGGACAAGATAGACCAGATGTAAGTTCTCTATGAACTTGACTTTCAGCTGTTCTGGCACCTATTGCCCCCCAACTTATTAAATCTGAAATATATTGAGGTGAAATTAAATCTAAAAATTCTGTTCCTGTTGGTAATCCAATATTAGAAATATCTTTGAGCAATTTTCTTGCAACCCTTAAACCTTCATTAATTTTAAAAGAATTATCTAATCTTGGATCATTTATTAAACCTTTCCATCCAATTGTAGTTCTTGGTTTTTCAAAATATACCCTCATTACAATCAAAACTTCTTCTTCGACTTCAGATGAGAAATTTTTAAGGAGTTTTGCATACTCAATTGCTGATTTAGGATCATGAATCGAACAAGGACCGACAACAGCAATTATCCTGTCATCTAGGCCATGAAGAATTCTGCTTATGTTCCGTCTTGCACCAAAGACTAATTTTGAAGATTCTTTATCTAATGGAACCTCATTTATAACTTCTTCAGGTGTAGGCAACTCCTCACGGGAAAGAATTCTGCTATTGTCAGTTATATACATCATGTTTAAATGGTCGGACAGACAATTTTACATTATTAGACATCAACTTTCTCTCAAACTTTGCAAGTATTAAGAAAAAAAATGGTATGAGCAAAAAACACAATATTTAGTATTTATTTTTATTTTTATATACAATATCTAGTGTATGCAAACAGCGCATGAAATAGAATTACCAAAAGTTAAGGGGTCTACTGTAGACCAACTTCCAGAAAATTTATATGTGCCACCAAAGGCACTGCTTTTACTTCTGGATGTTTTTTCTGGGCCAATGGACTTTTTGTTATATCTTATTCAAAGAAAAAACCTTGATATCTTAGAAGTTAATTTAGTCGAGATAACAAACCAATACATAGCATATATTGAGCTGATGGAGGATTTTGAGTATGAATTAGCTGGTGACTATCTTGCAATGGCTGCCTATTTAGCAGAAATAAAATCCAGAATTCTTTTACCTAGAGAAGAGAATAATGATGAAGAAGAAAATGATCCAAAAGCAGAATTAATTAGAAGATTGCAGGAATATAAAAGATTCAAAGAAGTTTCTTTAAAAATTGACCTTTTACCAAGAATTGATAGAGATATTTTTCCAGCATCTGCAAAACTTCCAGAATTTCAACTTCCAAAAGCAAAAATTGATTATGATAAAAATGACTTATCCTTTGCTTTAAAAAATCTTCTTGAAGAAATGATCAGGCTCACGAGCCATAAAATAACTTTAGAAAATATTACTGTTGAATCAAAATCAAAACTTTTGCTGGATAGTTTAAAAGAAAGAGATTTTATTTCTCTTCCTGAACTTATATTGAAGGGAGAATCAAAGCTTGCTGTATCTGTAATTCTTACTGCAGCATTAGAGCTCAATAGAAAAGGTTATGTTGAAATTGTTCAAGCTGAACAATACGGAGAAATATATTTCAAGAATTCAGAGGAGGTGGTGCATTAATGAAGATAAAAGATAGAATTGAAGCGCTTTTTCTTGCATCGAATAGATCTCTGACGTTAGAAGATATAAATGAATTATTAAATTTAAATTCTAAAGAAGATGAATCTGAAGTAATAAATTCAATCCAACAACTTCAGGATGAATATAAAGATAAAGCCTATGATTTAATTGAAGTATCGAGTGGTTATAGAGTTCAAATTAACCATGAATCTTCTGAAGATATTGCAAAACTTTGGGAAGTTAAACCGCTGAAGCTTTCAAGAGCAACTTTAGAAACACTTTCAATAATTGCTTATATGCAACCAGTTACTCGTGGCGACATTGAAGATATTAGAGGTGTCAATGTAGCGACTAATATTATTAAGTTATTGATAGATCAAGGCTGGATAAAAATAAAGGGCTATCGTGATGTACCTGGAAGACCTGCTCTATTTACAACAACTCAAAAGTTTTTAGATGATTTTTCAATGAAAAATTTATCTGAGTTACCTGCCTTACCAGATCTTCCTGAGATTGAAAATATTTCACCAGAATTAAAATTACAGGACGATTCAATTGAGCAAGAAGCTCCAAAATCATAAAGAAAAACTCTCAAAATATTTAGCAAACATTGGATTTGCATCTAGAAGAAGCACTCAAAATTTATTTAAAGAAAAAACAATTCTTCTCAATGGAAATAAAGCTAAGCATATTGATTTTGTGAAAGATAATGATGTGCTTACCATAGATGGTGAAGATTATATTGTTGAACTTTATCCTGAAACGGAAGTCTTGATATATCACAAACCAACTGGGCAAGTTTGTTCAAATGTACCAACAGAAAAAAATGATAGTGTTTTTAGCCATCTGCCTTCAAGAAAAAAAGGGAAATGGATTATGGTTGGAAGGCTTGATGTTAATACTTCCGGATTATTGGTATTTTCTAATAACGGAGACTTTGTAAACTTCCTATCTCATCCAAGTAGCAAGATTGATCGGGAATACCTATGCAGAGTTTATGGAGATATTACTGATAAAAAAATTGAAAATGTCACAAAAGGTGTAAATATTAATGGAGAAAAATCCTCATTTTCAGATGTGGTGGCAGTAAAAAAGACTTCAAAATCGAAAAATCATTGGTTTTATGTTTGTTTATTCACAGGAAAAAATAGGGAAGTAAGAAAAATTTGGAGCTCACAGAAATTAACAGTAAATCGTTTAATTAGATTGCGATATGGTCCAATTTTTATGCCAGATAATCTTAAACCAGGTGGTTGGAAAAAATTTTCAAAAAACGAAGTTAAAAAGTTACAAAATCTATTAAAGGTTCAATAGATTTTAATTTCTGCAACCACTGGAAAGTGATCTGAAACACCATAAAGCCCCTTCGCATTAAAACGTAATGGGCTCCCGTTATCTCTAGTATGAATATCTGCTGTGACAACTACTACACTATTTTCAATAAACTTGGAATTTCTATTCTTTTTAAGCATTACTGCATCTAAAAAAGACCATCTATCATCTTGAAAATAATAATTAGTCCCTATACATTCCTTGCATTGATCCAAATGCGAGATATACCACTCTGAATTAAATTTTCCATATAGGTTTGCTTCAGCATCTTCAACTGAAGTTACATTAAAATCTCCGAGAGCAATATTTACCCTTGAATTTTTGTTAGAAAGTTCATTAAGTGTGTTGAATGCATCTTGCCTCATAAACCTTGGGTTATAAGGAGCAGGAAAATGAACATTAAATATTGAGATATCATGGCCATCTAATTTAAATACACCCTCAAGAATTGGTCTTGTATCACCTATTTGATCTTTTGTGCCACCAGTAAATTTAATTTGATGCAATTGGGTACTGAGTATTTCATATTTAGAAATAAAAGCATTATCAATACCTCGCTTATCATTCCCTTCAACTAAAGCATAATATCTATAACCATGTGGTTCTAAAAGCTTAAAAAGTCTTTTAAGAATTTTAATGTTCTCTATTTCTTGAAAACCAATGATATCTGGACCATGAGTACCATAAGAGAGAATAACTTCTGCAGTTGCATTAAGTTTGTAATCAATAACCTCATCATTCCAGTCCATTTCTAAACAATCATCTCTCCATCTTTGATATCTCAATTTATTACAGTTTTTGATATGTGTTTGTGATGTTTTCATCGAAACGGGTAAATAAGTTTCATCTTCTTTATTTGGATCATCAAAATTATCAAACATATTCTCAACATTGAATGCCATGACTGAAAAACTTTTAGCTATAAGGTTGTGTGAAATAAGTAACATCAAAAATAAAAAAGAAGTTTTTATTAAATTATTCATGATCTACTTTCCATTCAATAATTGTATTTGACCTGATATCTCTCCAAGCATTTTTATCAAGTGACCAAACCATTATAGTTTCACTTTCTGCTGAAATATTCATTATTGAAGTACTGTCAGGAATGAAATTGCGATTAAGTGTAGATGGCATAACTCTTATTTCTCCTGTATCAATTTTTTTAAATGTAATTACAACTATACCTTTTTTTAGTGCTTCGATTAATTCATTCATGATAATCAAACATAATACCAGTTTGTTTGCATTCTTCAGAAAGTAGCCATAAATAGTCAGAAGAAATATCTTCTGGTGTCTTTAATAACATTGGATCTTCGGCTGGAAATGCTTGAGCTCTCATTGTTGTTCTAGTAGGTCCAGGATTATAGGAGTTAACTCTAATTTCATTTTCATATTCATCAGCCAAACTTTGCATTAAACCTTCAATAGCAAATTTTGAGATTGAGTAACTTGTCCAAAATGCTCTAGCTTTTCTACCCACTCCAGATGAAGTAAAGATTACAGATGGATTGGATGCTTTTAGCAAAAGAGGAAGAGCTAGTTGAGTAATTAAAAAATTGCTTTCAAAATTAATTTGCATAACTGTTTTAAGCTGCATTAAAGATGTATGCATTAAGGGAGATAAGTATCCCAGTATTCCGGCAATATGTACTAGACCATTTAGTTCGCCATAATTTTCATAGAGATTTTCAGCTAATGTTTTGTAATCCTTTTCTTTTGCTTTGTGAAAATCGAGCTCAACAATAAGCGGCTCAGAAAGTTCCTTCTCTAATATTTCATCTTGAAGAGAATAAAGTTTACTTATGTTTTTTGACAATAAAATTAAATCAGCTCCCATCTTTGCAGCATCAAGTGAAACTTGCCTGCCAATACCTGAACCAGCTCCAGTTATTAATATTTTTTTATCTTTTAATAGATTGTTGGTTGGCTGGAAGCTTGGTACTTTCACTGTATTATTTCTTTTAATTCAATAGGTTTATTAATTATATAGTCTGCCTGCCAAGAATTAGGATCAGATTCATGAAAACCATAAGTACATGCAACAGTTTTAACATTAGCATTTTTCCCAGTTTCTATATCTCTTATATGATCTCCAACATAATATGATTTTGAATTCAAAGCATTAAGAATATCTAATGCTTTAATAATCCCCTCAGGATCAGGCTTTGTTTTAGATATATCTTCAGGACATATAACTGCATTTGTGAATTTATTCCATCCTAATTTTTCTATTATTGGTCTTGTATATTTTTCAGATTTATTAGTAACAATTCCCCATGAAATACTCTGATAATTAAAAAATTCAATTAACTCAATAACACCATCATAGATATAGATATCGTTTAACATTAATTCAAAGTATTTTTTGAGAAAAGATTCTTTTAAATCTGCTAGTTGATCATCATCTATTTCTGGAAATGAGTTTTTTAATATTAAACTTGCTCCTCTTGAAGAATATTTTCGAACTTTTTCAAAAGGCACTTCATCTTGCCTTCTTTCTTTTTTTAAAAGATTTACAATCTTATGGAATGTTTTTCCTGAATTAAGAAGGGTTCCATCTAAATCAAATAAAACTGCACTATTTTTTTCTTGCATGAACTATGTAATTAACAGATGAATCTTCAGTAAGTTTTACAATATCAAAAATAGGTATATAAGACATCCCTTTTACTTCTTCAAAATCAAGTTTGGCCGCATCAACATAATTTTTTAATTCAGATGGTTTTATAAGTTTTTCAAATTCATGTGTGCCCTGCGGAAGTATATTGAAAATATATTCTGCTCCAAGAATTGCAAAAACAAACGATTTTAAATTTCTATTTATTGTTGAAAAAAACAAATGACCCCCACTTTTAGTTAGATCAGCACAATCTTTTACAATTTCAGCTGGATCAGGCACATGTTCTAGCATTTCAAGACAAGTTATTACGTCATATTTATGACCTTCATTAACTAGTTCCGAAGTACTCATTTTTTTATATTTAATATCAAGTTTAGATTGTTTCTGTCTTATCTTGGCAACCTCTAAAGGCCCATCTGCTAGATCTATTGCTGTTACATTAGCTCCTTTTTGGGATAGAGCTTCAGACAAAATACCACCTCCACAACCTATATCAAGAATATCTAAACCTTTGAGTTGTACCTTATTTTCTATATAACTAACACGAAGAGGGTTAATTAAATGAAGTGGTTTAAATTTACCATTTGGGTTCCACCATTCGTCAGCTAACTTAGAAAATTTATCTAATTCTTGTTGATCAAAGTTATTCATAAGTTAAAGTATATCTAAGAACCAATTAAATATTTAAATTCTATGATTTTAGGGGCTATATCACCAAAAAATGAAGAAGATAAAAGAACCACACTTCACCCTGAGAGCATAAAACCTTTATTAGATATAGGTATAGAAGTTATTTTTGAAAGTGGACTTGGTAAAGGGATCGATATTACTGATGAAGAAATGGCTAATGTTGGTGCAAAAGCAACTTCTCGTGAGGATTGTTTAAGAAAGTCAGATATATTATTTTCATCTACTCCTATATTCGAGGACGAAATTAATTCTTTGAAAAAAGGATCTATTTTTTTAGGTTTACTTGAACCTTTTTCTAATAAAGAACAATTCCATTATTTTGCGCAGAATGATATTACTGCAATAAGTATGGAATTTATTCCTAGAATAACCAGAGCACAAAAAATGGATGTTTTAAGCAGCCAATCTAATTTAGGAGGTTATGTTGCAGTTATAGAGTCAGCTAAAAACCTTAGTTCAGCATTGCCTATGATGATGACAGCAGCAGGAACACTAAGACCAGCAAATGTTTTTGTAATAGGGGTTGGAGTAGCAGGTTTGCAAGCGATAGCAACAGCGAAAAGATTAGGAGCTAAAGTTCAAGCCTTTGATACTAGACCTACAGTCGAAGATCAAGTTAGGTCATTAGGAGCAAAATTTTTAAAGATTGATTTAGGCGATACTGGTCAAACTGAACAAGGCTATGCTAAAGAGTTAACTCCAGAGCAAATAAAAAAACAAAAAGAAATTCAAAGTGATGTTTGTGTAAAATCAGATATTGTAATTACTACTGCACAGATATTTGGTAAACCTGCGCCGAAAATAATTGATACACATACAATTAAAAAAATGAAACCTGGAAGTGTAATTTTTGATATGGCTGTAGAATCTGGCGGCAATGTAGAAGGATCAAAAAAAGACTCAATACAAAATATAGATGGAGTAAAAGTTATTGGCTATAGCAATCTTCCATCTTTTGTTGCTAATCACGCATCTTATACTCTCAGCAATAATCTAATTAATTTTGTTTTAGAATTTTATGATCAAGACCAATCTTCAATGAATCTAGATATGGAAGATGAAATTATTAAATCTGCAACTTTAGTTAATAAAGGTGAAATAAAAGAGGGTTTTTGATGGAGATATTTTTGCTCTTATTTTTTATTTTGGTTCTAGCAATTTTTCTAGGACTTGAACTGATATCCAAAATACCTAGCACTTTACATACTCCACTTATGTCTGGAGCTAATGCAATAAGTGGTATTACGCTAGTTGGCGCTCTTGCTCTTGAAACAGGAAGTGATTTACAAATGATTCTTGCATTTTCTGCTATTGTTTTCGCTTCAATCAATGTCTTCGGTGGTTACTTAGTTACTAACAGAATGTTAAGGATGTTTAAAAAGAAATAATGGATTTTATTTTTCTACAAGAGCTTGGCTATATAGTCGCTGCAACACTTTTCATTTTTGGCTTAAAAATGTTGAGTAAAGAAGATACTGCTGCTCGAGGAAATCTTGTTTCTTCTATTGGAATGTTGATTGCAGTACTTGTTACTTTAATAAAAGTTATCGATCCATATTTAATTCTTTTAGCAATGACAATAGGAGCGGGGATAGGTTCTTTATTTGCATTAAAAGTAAAAATGACTTCTATTCCTGAGATGGTTGCCTTATTTAATGGCTTTGGAGGACTTTCATCATTTTTCCTTGCTTGGTCACAATTTATAAACCAGTCAAACGCATCCTTTATTTTAATTCTAACTTATATGACTGTTTTTATTGGTGGAGTTACATTTTCTGGTAGTTTGGTTGCTTTTTTTAAACTATCCGAGATCCTAAAAGGATCTAGTAATTTAGTTAATAGTATTTCTAGATGGTTATTAATATTTATTTGCTTCTTTGTTTTAATAGCTATTGGGCAAGTTTTATTGAGTTCAGCAGGAATTTTTATTGTTGATTTTGAATTAATACAAATAGTTTTTATTGCTTTCTTAATTGCTTCATTACTAGCTGGGTTGGCTTTTGTATTTCCTATTGGCGGTGGAGATATGCCAGTTGTAATATCATTATTAAACTCATTTTCAGGCGTAGCTGCTGCTTTAGCTGGAGTACTCTTATCAAATACTGCTCTAATAGTTGCAGGCTGTTTGGTGGGAGCTTCCGGTCTCGTTTTGACCTTAATAATGGCCAAATCAATGAATAGAGATCTTTATAATATTTTCTTCGTTGGTTATGCATCAGATTCTGGTTCAGCAAATGAAATAACGGGTGACACAAAACCTATATCAGCAGAGGATACATATTTAATTATGGAAGCAGCAAGATCTGTACTAATTGTGCCAGGCTATGGAATGGCAGTAGCACAAGCTCAGCATGTGGTTAAAGAACTTAGTGATCTTTTAGAAGAAAATAGTTGTGAAGTATCTTTTGGCATACACCCTGTTGCAGGAAGGATGCCTGGCCACATGAACGTCCTATTAGCTGAAGCTAACGTTTCTTATGACAATTTGTTAGAACCAAAAGACGTTAATCCAAAGATGGAAACTATTGATGTTGTGATTGTAATAGGGGCTAATGATGTTGTTAATCCATCAGCAACTGAACAGCCTGGAAGTCCAATTTATGGAATGCCAATTATCGAAACTCATCGAGCCAAAACAGTAATAGTTTTAAAGCGATCTATGTCATCAGGTTTTGCTGGAGTTCAGAACCCATTATTCTTCAAAGAAAATACCCGAATGTTATTTGGTGATGCTAAAGAAAGTATTGCTAAATTAGTCTCAGAATTTAAGGAATAATGAGGATTACAGCTGATTGCTGTGATAAAATATCACCGTGCAAGAGTTTGCTAAAGAAGTCCTTTCTGTTGACATAAAAGATGAGCTAAAAAAGTCCTATTTGGACTATGCTATGAGCGTCATTATAGGACGTGCATTACCAGATGCCAGAGATGGAATGAAGCCTGTCCACAGAAGGATACTTTATGCAATGCATAAGCTTTCAAATACTCACAACAAACCTAATAAGAAATCAGCAAGAGTAGTTGGTGATGTCATTGGTAAATATCATCCTCATGGAGACAGTGCTGTATATGATGCAATTGTTAGAATGACTCAAGATTTTTCTTTAAGGTATCCATTAATAGAAGGCCAAGGTAATTTTGGAAGTATTGATGGAGATTCTGCAGCAGCCATGCGATATACAGAAATTAGAATGCAGAAAATCACGGATCAGATTTTAGCGGACATTGAAAAAGAAACAGTGTCTTATTCACCAAACTATGATGGTACGGAAGATATTCCTGATGTTTTGCCTACTCGAATTCCAAATTTATTAGTAAATGGTTCGTCAGGTATTGCGGTTGGTATGGCTACAAATATTCCACCTCATAATCTTACAGAAGTAATAGATGCATGTTTACATATACTTGATAATCCAAATGCAACTGTTGATGATTTAATAAAAATTGTAAAAGGACCAGATTTTCCTCTAGGAGGAATCATTACTGGCATAGATGGTATTGAGCAAGCATATAAAACTGGCCAAGGGAAAGTATATGTTAGGGGAAAAACATCCATAGAGGAGATAAAGGGCAACAAAGAAGCAATTATTGTTACAGAAATACCTTTTATGGTTAACAAAGCCAAAATGTTAGAGAGAATTGCTGAATTGGTTAAGGATAAGAAACTTGAAGGCATAGGGGAAATTAGAGATGAATCTGATAAAGATGGTATGAGAGTTGTTATTGAGTTAAAGAAAGGTGAAGTTGCTGAAGTAGTTTTAAATAATCTGATTAAAAATACTCAACTTGAACAGGTATTCGGTATAAATAATGTTGTTCTCGTAAATAATAAGCCTCAATTATGCAATTTAGAACAGCTCTTAAATATTTTTCTTGATCATAGAAAAGAAGTTATTACAAATAGATCTCTATATGAATTAAAACAAGCAAAAGAAAGAGGTCATGTAGTTGAAGGTCTTATTGTTGCAATTGCAAATATTGATGAAGTTATAGAAATAATTAAGAAATCTGAAAATTCAAAAGTTGCTGCAGAAAAACTTTGCGAAATAGATTGGTCAGCAAAAACAATAAAACCATTACTTGATAAAGTTGCTGATCCAGATATCTGTAAACCAGAAGGCTTAGAGGAAGGTTTTGGAATAAAAGGGTCGAAATATAAACTTTCGCTTGTGCAAGCAAAAGCAATACTTGAGTTAAGGTTAAGTAGACTAACTGCACTTGAAACCGATAAATTAAATGAAGAATATGAAGAGCTAGTTGAACAGATTAAAGAGCTCCAAGAAATACTTTCAAATGACAAAAGACTTACTAAAGTTGTTAAGGAAGAACTAATAGAAATTAAAGATGCTTTTGGTGATGAAAGACGAACTGAGATAATTGAAAAAAGATTAACCATCGATGATGCAGATCTAATTCCAGAAGAAGAAAGAGTCTTTACTATCTCTAACAATGGTTTCGTTAAAACACAACAATTAGCTGAATATAGATCACAAAGAAGGGGTGGTGTTGGCAAAACAGCTTCTGCATTAAGAGAGGAGGATTTTATTAAACAAGTTCTTGTTCTTAATACACATGTTCAGGTTTTATGCTTTACAACAAAAGGAAAAGTTCATTGGTTAGAAATATATAAATTACCAATTATGGGAAGAACAGCTAAAGGGAGACCAATTTCAAATGTTTTACCCCTTGATGAAGACGAAAAAGTCACTTCTTTTCTGCCTGTCGATGAATATAAAGATGGCCACTTTATTTTAATGGCAACTAAAAATGGAATAGTTAAGAAAACAGCTCTTACAGCTTTTGAAAAAAGATACGCCCCAGGATTAAAAGCAATAAATCTTGATGAAGGAGATAAACTTATAGGAACTATAATCACTGATGGAAAAGATGAAGTATGTCTTGCTTCCAGATCAGGTAAAGCAATAAGATTCAAAGAAACTGATGTGAGGCCAATGGGCAGATCAACAAGAGGTGTTAAGGGAATGAATATCGCAAAAGAAGATAATGTCATTTCAATTATTAAAGTAAATCCAGAATCTAATTTACTTACACTTAGTGAGAATGGTTACGGAAAAAGAACTAATATTTCAGAATTTGGTGGACAAAAAAGAGGCGGTAAAGGAGTAATCGCTCTAAATACATCTGAAAGAAATGGAATGATGGTTGCAGCAGTTCAAGTTTTAGATGGGGATGAAGTAATGTTAATTGGTAATAAAGGCACATTAATAAGAACTCAAGTTGACCAAATTAGCGTTATAGGAAGAAATACACAAGGTGTCAAAGTTGTTTCAACCAGAGAGGATGAGAAGCTTGTAGATGCCGTAGGCTTTAAAGAAAGTCTCGATGAAGAGTAGAGTTCATAATTTTAGTGCTGGACCAGCTACACTCCCTCTTGAAGTTTTAGAATCAATCAAAGAAGAATTTATTAATTATAAAAATATCGGATCTTCAATAATTGAAATCAGTCATAGGGATAAAATCTTCGTCGACATAGCTGAAAAAACTGAAACGACTGTCAGAAATTTATTATCAATACCTGAAAATTATGATGTGCTTTTCTTGCAAGGAGGAGCTACTCTTCAATTTTCTATGATTCCTTTAAATTTTTCTTATTTAGGTAATGTAGCAAATTATGCAGAGGTTGGGTCATGGTCATCAAAAGCAATAAAAGAAGCTAGCAAGATATGTAAATTAAATATATGCACTTCTTCAAAGAAAAATAATTTTACTGAAATTGATCATTTAAATAAATGGAATATAAATGATAATTCGTCAATCATTCACTATTGTAAAAATGAGACAATACAAGGTATTCAAATAAAAGAAGAGCCTAATTTTGAAAATTTTGTTTTTGTTGATATGTCATCATGTCTTTTTTCTGAAGATATAAATGTATCCAAATATGATTTTATTTACGCTTGTGCTCAAAAGAATTTTGGTCCTGCAGGCATAACGCTAGTAATAGCAAAGAAAGAATTAATTTCTAAATCAAAACCTGAACTTCCTAATATTTTGAGATACGATGCGCATGCATCAGAAAAATCAATGCTTAATACACCCAATACTTTTGGTTGGTATGTAGCAGGCAAAATGTTTGATTGGTATACAAAAGAAGGCGGAATTAAGAAAATGGAAGATAGAAGTATTAAAAAATCTGATCTTCTATATTCTTTTATTGATAGTTCAGATTTTTATATTAACCCGGTAAGTAAAGAACAACGATCAATATGCAATGTTGTATTTACTCTTTCTAACCCAGATCTTGATAGTAAGTTCTTAAAAGAATCTGATGCGGAAGGTTTAAAATATCTTAAAGGTCACAGAACTGTAGGAGGTATGAGAGCTAGCATTTATAATTCATTACCTATGGATGCAGTTGAATCATTAGTAGATTTTATGAGATCATTTGAAGCAAAATATGGATGATGAAAAAGCTTTACTATTTATTCGGGAAGAAATTGATTCAATTGATTCAGAATTAATCTCTTTGTTAGAGTCTCGTTTGAATCTTTCCTTAGAAATAGGGAAGGTAAAAAAAAGGATGGATAAAAATCTTTTTGATGAGTCTAGAGAAAGTGAAATATTAAAGAAAATTGATGAATTAGCTCTTATTTATCCGAAAGAAGACTTAAAGTCTATATTTCTTGAAATAATGAAGACTTCACTCAAACAACAAAAATCACATGACTAAAAAAACTTTAATAGTTGGCTCAGGATTTATGGGCACTTCAATTGCTCTAGCTTCAAAATCTGACGATATCTGTTGTGTAGAAAAGAATTCAGACTATCTGGACATACTTAAAAATTTGAATCTATATAAGAATCTTTATAAAGACATTAATGAAGTAAATGAAGATTTTGATTTAATAATTATCTGCTCTAGACAAAAACAAGTATTAGATCATATTTTTAATTTTTCAAAAAAATTTCCTTCAGCAGTTATAACTGATATTTCTAGCTCAAAGGAATTCTTAATTGATAAAAATTTACCAAGAAATTTTATTTCTTCTCACCCAATATGTGGAAGCCATAAGACAGGACCTAAAAATGCGGAGATCAATCTTTTTCGAAATAAAGAAGTTATTTTGATAAAGGGAGCAAAGCAAGAGTTAGTAGATTCAATAAAACAATTTTGGGAGTTTTTAGGTGCAAGAACAACTGAACTAAATCTTGATGAGCATAATAGAATTTATGCGTATCTTAGTCATTTTCCACATTACTTAAGCTTTGTTTATAGAGAAATTCTTGAAGAAAGTAATATTGATTTTGATAAATACTCTGGAGACAGTCTAAAAGAGATTTTACGCCTATCAGAGTCAGATAAAAATCTATGGGATGAAATATTTTCTGACAATAAATCCAATATTGATTCTTTAAAAGAAAAAATAAAGAAAAAATTATCGTGAGTGTTATACCAATAGATAAATCTATTGCACAAAGGTGTGCTGTTCTTGGTTTAGATTTTGATAAATCCAATATAGGAGATGATATTAGAAACACTCTCACCGCAGCAGAGGAATTTGCAGATTATCACAAAGATTTAACGCTTAATCTTGGTAATTCTGGAACAGGTATGAGGTTGCTTACAGGCTATATAGCTGGTTTCGGAAAAGAATGCACTCTAATTGGTGATAAATCATTATCTAAAAGACCAATGGATAGAATTGCTGAACCTCTAAAAGAGTGGGGAGCAGATATTGAGCTTACAAATCAGAAATACTCCCCAATAAAAATTAACCCATCAAATTTGCAAGCAGAATTTGTTTATGAACTTAAGATTCCTAGCGCTCAAATAAAATCCTGCCTTCTTTTGGCAGCATTATCATCAAAAACTAAAATTGAAATTATAGAAAATGTACCTTCTAGAGATCATACCGAGAGAATGCTCGAAGAATGTGAAGCAGATATTAGAAGAGAAGGTAACAGGATAATTTTTAATGGTAAGAAAGAAATTGTTAAAAAATATATAGATATTCCTGGAGACTTTTCCTCTGCTGCATATTTAATGGCTGCAAATATTCTCTTAAATAAAACGAATCAAGTTAAAAATGTTGGAGTAAATAGAACAAGAGTAGATTTTCTGCAAGTGCTTCAAGATATGGGGGCTATGGTTCAAATTAAAAACCATTCGACAGAATCTAATGAGCCAAGAGCTGACCTAAATGTTTTTTGTAAAGATAAATTAAAGGGCATAACAATAGATGGAGATAGAATTCCTAATTTAATTGATGAGATACCACTAATCGCAATTTTGGCTATGTTTGCAGAAGGTAAAACTATAGTTAGAGATGCAAAAGAACT
>CEOJ01009027.1_pt1 | contig 18537 bp, 9 predicted proteins | sample 530281 | NCBI WGS metagenome assembly CEOJ01 (sample SAMEA2619879, study PRJEB7988) | marine metagenome | isolation source: saline water (ENVO:00002010), including | reverse complement strand
GGAAGTTGAATACCATTGAACTTAATTAAGTTCTGTCCCCATTGACGTTTGAGCAATGCAGTTGCATACTTCTTGACAAATGGATCGTTATAAACCTGAGTAAAAGTTTCTGGATCTAATGCTCTGTAGCAATCAATAATTACAAATACATCTTCATCAAGCATATCTTTACCAACATCTAGATATAATCTATCTTGACGTTGGTTAAATCTATACTGAACAAACGATCCATTGTTCAGAACCATATCAATAGTTTCCATCCATTGCTTAACCATATAATAGTTAAGCATGTCAAGAGAACCGACTGCGTATAGATCGTTTAGAAAAATTTGATACTCAATACCAAATAAATTGTTTCTGATTGCATTACTTGCAAGTCCAAAAACTCTAGAGATACCCATGACATGAGGTGGGATATCAATATATCTATTTCTTTCTTCCCAATCAGTTCCGTTAACTGTAGTTACAGTATCGGAAGTTTCAAACTTAGTTTCATCTGCAGCAGTGAACAGATGCTTGAGGTACATATGCTCAACGCCATCGTAGTGACGCTCGCGATAGTATTGAAGTGCGTCATCAATCGCATCATCAATTTGATCGTCGTCTACGTTGACTTCCAGAACTGGGAACCCTAACTGTCTAAGACAATAGTCCCTTAGCTCGGTCCTACTTGCAGGCTGAGCCATAAAAAATACCCATAGTTTCCTATGGGTATTTATAAATCAACAATTAGTTGAAAATTAGAATTTTCTTGGTTTAAATGCATTAAGTTCTTCCATAGTTGAAAGCGCATTTAATTCAGTAACTTTTGCGTTTCCAGCATCTCTAATTGCCTGCTTTTCTACCTGCACTGCTGCAGTAGCATCATTATTACCAGCAAGAAAATCTAATTCTTCTGCTCTTTCATTTTTCCAGTCTAGATTTTCTAATCTAGCGAACACTTCTGCTCTAATAGCTCTTTCAAGTTCTCCTTTTCTTCTTTGGGTAGTAACTGCTCTTTCTTCTGCTTCTGCTAGTTCACGCTGTTCAGATTTAGTTTTACCAGGATATGCATTGATAATAGTTTCACCATCCGAGTCTAGTCTCAGTGCCGCAATTAAATTCTCTGATAAATCAATATCAGTCTCTACGCACTTAAAACGAACGGTTGACTGATTTGCATGTAATTCTGGATCTGGAATTACTTCATCAGAAATTTGAGTGACTCTATCGTGTTTTAGGTCGTAAAGTACGAACATGGTTATTAAATCCTTTATACTTATATATTATATTTAGTCTTGGGATCTCCAGTAAGTGCTGAGCAACTCAGTTTCTGAAGTAAACAGTGAAGTATCATACATGAGTGGAACCATCCCAGGATATGAAGTTGTATTGGATGGAGTATCAACCAATTGAGTGAGCCAACTAGTTTCCATATTGAGATTGCCTGATCCATTTTCCAGAGTTGCAAATCTCTTTTCTAAATCAATGACATTATTATACAATCCAGCTCCACCATCAGCATTATAATCAGCAAATACACAAACACTAGACTTGCCAATTGGGCAAGTTTGACGAGCATAATTGGTATCGGAAGTCCACCAAGTCAGATACTTTCCATCCTTAACTCTTAAAGCTACAAAATGTCCACCTGAACCATAGTAATATGATGCACAGTACTTCCAAATATATCTTCCATCGGAAGTTTGATTCCATCTTGCTCCATATGATACACCCTGCTCATAACCATATGAAGTATTGTTGTGTTCTTGGTGCATGATAACACCTTGATAGCTTCCAGAAGCATCCCAGTGGTGAAGAATAGCACCATCATCAGGAGTCATCTGGAAGAAATAAATCTGCCCATCATCACACAAGGTAGCAACTCCTCTATAATTGGCTTCATTCGCACTAGAGTAATTGTTACTAGCAGTAGTGGAGACATCATAAGTTGTGGTATCAGCGTTATTGCTATCGTTAAAGTATGTTTGAAGTCTATTGTCATACTGTCCACGACCATTATATTGCTCTGGCATATCTTTATAAACTCCACTCGCACCTCTCTCAGAAATTTCTCTGAGGTCAGGAACATTAGACCAAACAACAGGTTTGAATGTATAATTAGTAGAAGTTTCCATAACAAGAAGTTGTTTCTTACTTCTGTTATATGAACCAGCACCATACATTCCCTGGTATCCAGATTCTTGAATAGGAATATTACATCTCCAGCTATGATCATGAAGAGCATAGTGATAATAGAGGTTTGCCGATCTAGGCATACAATGAATCAATGTACCAGTACCACCATTATGCTGCAGCGTAACTGCATAATCTTGATACTTTTCATTTGGAAGGGGAATAACATCCCTGAACATATGTCCTCTATAGCTCTGTGCGGAGTTTCCACACATCCATCCACCAGTGTTACCCCATCTAGTAGCTGCTGGAGTAAAGTTTTGGTGACCTAGATACCCAACTTGGTTAATCATCCCAGCTCTTCTACTGTGAGAAGAAGCATGGGAAGTAGTTTCTTGATATTCTGCAGATGCATAGTTATCACAGAATTCACTGGCTCCAGAAGTATAAGATCTAAAAGAACTATATGCTTGGTTGCCATCGCCTTTCAATGCTGCGATGCAGTTCAAATTATGATCATACAACATCCAACCACCACCATAAGAACTGTGCTCCCAGGTGTATGAGGCAAAGCATGGTTGAGACCATGGGTCAATCGTTCTTTGTGCCGAAACTTTTGCCTTTTCTGTAATGCGTCTAGCCATTTCTATATGCCTTTATAAAGTTGGAGGTAGTATCTTCTTGATATTTATAAAATATTATTGAGACTGCTGGAGCGAGATACTAATTTCCTCTCCATATCCTTCATAATCAAAGTTTTCCAACCCGCTAGTTGGAGTATTAGCTAACTTTGTTTCCAACTCATTATTTTTGTCTCTAATTGCTTTTCTTTCTGCATATACCGCAGTTAGTGCATCACTGTTGCCATTAAATGCATCAGTTTCCTTTGCTTTTTTAATCTTCCATTTAAAATCTGGAGTCTCAAGTAAATCTCTGCATGTAGCTTTGATTGTTTTTTTAATTGTATCTCGCAATTCTTCTAAACGAGCGGTTTCTCTTTCAGCATCAAATGCTGCTCTTTGTTCTGCTACAGTTTTTCCTGGATAGGCATTTACTAAAGAGTTACCGTCTTCAGATAATTTTAAAGAAGTAACAGCAACTTCTGAAGAATCGTAATCCTGCTCAAATACTTTATAAGTAGGAATAATTTCTCCATCTAATTCAACCGAATCATCTGCCCACACGGGTTTAGTATCACCAGCAAAGACGACTTGCTTAGAGGGTAAGCTGTAAACTAAAAATGCCATTGGTTTTATGTTAGTAAATTAACTATCAGTATTGAACATCTGGGAGAGATGTTGAAAGATGAGGAGTTGAGAACAAAGAGGTATCGTAAGTAGCAGGAATCAATCCAGGATATGAAGTGCTATAATATGCAGTATCAATGAGTTGAGTTAATGCCTGATTGAAGAAATTGTCCCAGTTTTCTCCATTAGATCTTCTGCTAAACTCATAATCTAAGTCATGAACAATGTGATACATTCCATGACCGCCATCAGTGTTGTATGTTAAGTTGACGAAAATACTTGATTTTCCTAATGGACAAGTTTGGAATCCATAAGTAGTATCATTATAATCAAACCATAGCCACTTACCGTCAGAAACTCTCATAAAGACACCAGTCCATCCCGAACCATAGTAGTATGTTGGTGCATATGCCCAAACATATCTTCCATCGGAACTACACTGCCATCTCATTCCATAAGATGCACCCTGTTCATAACCATATGATGTTTGACTATGGTTATATCTATGAAGTTCTCCTTGATTATTACCAGATGCGTCCCACTGAGTGAAGTAAGATCCATATCCTGGCATGAATACAAAATATGAAATCATGCCATTATCATGAAGAACTGGGCATCCTCTCCAATTTGTTTCACCAGCACTACTATAATTGTTTAGTGTTGTTGAAGGACCTGTTTCATAAGTAGCATAATCAGCATTAGAATCTGTATTGAAATACGCTTGCATGAAGGTATTGGATTCAGTATATGCTGCATAACGCTCTTCTACGTTTGCATATGATGCGCCATCAGAGTGTGATAGTGCTCTTAAATCAGGAACATTACTCCAAACAACTGGTTTGAATTTTCCAGATCCATTACCTTCCATAATAAGAAGTTTTTGATTCTTCTTGTTATAGCAACCAGTGCCATACATTCCCTCGTATCCAGATTCTTTAATTGGAATATTACATTCAGATCCATTATCATGGTTAAATGCATGATAATACATTGATGCAGATCTTTCATGAACAGTGAATCTAGTTCCAGTACCACCATTATGATGTCCAAAAATTGCATAATCTTGATGAGTTTCACCCGCAAGAACCATGACATCACGGAATGCATTTGCTCTATAGGAACTAGCTCCTGATCCACCTACAGGCCAAGAACCTGTTTGTGTTCTGCAAGAAGATGAAGTAAACCTTTGGTGACCTAGATATCCAACTTGATTTGTTTGACTTGCACGTTGACTGTGAGAAGAAGCATGTGAGGTAGTTTCATTATATTCTGTGTTTGCCCAAGCATCAAAAAACTCGTAACCAGCAGTGGTATACGTTCTCCACATTCCATATGATTGGTTGCCATCACCACGGTTCATTGAGGTGACATTCAAGTTATGGTCATATGAAATGAATCCGCCACCACCTGCAGAATACTCATAACTATAAGTAGTAAAGCAAGGTTGGTGGAAAGGATCAATTGTCCTTACGGCATTTACCGCTGGCTTGGTTGTAAGTTTTCTTGCCATTTGTGATAAACCTTATATTATTTTAAACGAACAATATCAATTACCGTCAATACCGTATGCAACAGCACTAAGACCAGCAACACTTGAATAAACGTGAAGACCGTTATTGCTGTCTAGAACAATACCAGTTCTTTCTAAAACTCCGTTAGCAGGGAGAGAAACATCATATTCAATACAGTCTGCATCGGTTACAGAACCTGCAGCAGATGCAAGCGCAACACGAATTGTTGCCGAACCTGCAGTACGGTTAACGATGTTTAGTGTCGTTACTTTTGTTCCTGATGATGGAGCAGCAACAACTGCTGTCCATGTAGTAGCGTTAGAAACGTCTACCTTTGAGTACACTCCTGAAGCCATGGGTCTCTCCCTGTTTACAGATCAAATTGTTTGGTTTACTTATTTATTTATATTGCAATCAAATTGCCGATAGGTAATAGTTGATTGCGGTAACACGGTCTGCAGCATCCACGTAAGACTTAACTGCTGCTTGTGAAGGAGCAAGTGTGTTACTTGGAGATGCGCCACCGAGAGTAGTATCTGTACTGAAACTAAATCCTAGTACAGTGGTCTCAGTTACAACTTCAGTTCCGTCAATCATCAACTTCTTGCCATCAGCAAGATTGATGTTCTCGGAAATATTGAATGCATCGTTAGAAGACAACCAAGAAATTTCTTTGTTGGTTGTACCAAGAATGGTAATACCACCAGTGTTTGCAGTGAAGTCTGTCGCACCACCAGCACTAAATGTTGCACCCTGAACTGAATCTGATCCACCAAAGTTTTCGGAGATCGTTACCGTAGTTCCACTAACTGCAGTAACTTTTACGTTTGTAGCAAGAGTAACGTTTGAACCACCAGCACCTGTTAGAGTAACTACTACTCCAGGAGCTAGATTTGTAGTGTCATTAACATTAGTGATTTGGTTTGTATTTCCAGTAACATCACCAGTAAAGTTTCCAGTAGAAACATTACCTAGAGTAATGTTGCGATCTTTTGCTTCAACAGTAACCGATTGAACTGAAGTTGTAGTTCCATTAACAGTTAGGTTACCCGCAACAGAGAAGTCTCCAACAACACCACTTAGAGCGTCAATATATGTCTTAACTGCTCTTTGTGTTGGAACTTTACTGTTACTATTTTGAGATAGAGTTACATCAGTTGAGAATTCATCAATAGTTGCACCCAATTGAGCACCAATAGCACCCAGTCTCAAGGTTGATAGACCAGAAAGGTCAAACGCAGAAGCGTCTAGGGTTGCCTTACCAGTTGCCTGTTCAACTCTAAAGTACTTACCAACCGCAAAGTTACCATCTTGGTCAGTAGAAACATAGTAAACACGACCTGGGCGATCTTCATCAGTTTCCTGATCTGGAACATTTGGTGAATTTGGTAGGAAAGGCCAGTTAGTATTTGCCTTATCACCAGTACCAACATCTAGGAAGTCGTGAGCGGTTAGTCTAACTTGAGAGTAACGATAGCGAATCTTAAAGTCCTGACCATCACCAGCAGCAATTACCTTCTCGTCGGAGAAGAATAACGTTACAATACCAGTTGCATCTGGAGCTACTGCAGTAATACGGAAGAATTCATTATCTACTTTGATGTAGTCTTGTGCTTTAACAATGACGTTTGCTTGAGCAATTCTAACTGCAGTTGATGCAGCACTAAAGTCTTCAATAATTTCATCATGACCAACTGCCTTACTTGAAAGAACAGTTACATTTGAAGTTGCTGCGTGAGATGAAGCAGTAGTTCCTTCAACACCACGATCAACTGTAATTTGAGTACCACCACCGAATCCAGTAACTCTCATCATCTCAGTTCCAATGATGATATAACTGGTTCCTGTCATACCAGAAACTTGGTTGACATTCAGTGTTGTCGTTGAATCATCAACCGTAGTATCTAGTGTTGTTGGTTGACCTGCAACGCTAGGATCTGCTACATCAACAAAACCGAATAGGTCAAAGTTTGTAGTACCAGTGTGTGATGCTGGGGATGATGCTAACTTACCTCTTTCAACTGTAAGTGTACCTCTGCCATCAGGAGCGGTATAACTAGAGTTTGAAATAACATATGATCCAGCATCATTATTAACTCCATTATCTTGAAGTTCAACAGAACCGCCTTGGTCTGGAGCAGATGATAGACCTTCAACTGTGAGAATGAATCCTTTTTGACCTTCTAGAGCACTTGTATTATTAGTTGTAGTTACATATGCACCAGATGTAGATCCAGTAACAGTCTCATTTTGAACGAACGATCCTGTAATTGGGAAGAAGTAAATTTTACTAACGCCTTCTTGAGTATTAATTAGTTCACCTACAGCACCTGAAGTTCCACCAACAATTCTTTCTCCGTTAGTGAAAGTACCATCTTTTGGTTGTTGGGGATCAAATTCTAACTTAAGACCTTTAACATTACCATCAATAGTTGCTTCGGTAGCGTCAAATCCTCTAGAGATACAACCATACTTACCATAAGAAGAGTTACCAGAAACAGCACGGATCTTACCACCTCTAGTTGAGGAGTATGAAATATGTGCGTAGTAAGTGAAGCAGGATACAATCTCAGAAGCAGCACCTCTAGTTACATAGAAACCAACACCATTGTCAAGAATCTGTGTGAAAGAGTCAAACACCATTGACTTGTTAGATGGTGTTGAAGTATTGTCAAAGTGACTGTGAACTCCACCATCAATCATTACACCAACAGCAGCACCGCCAATTGCAGCACAGTTTTGGATATATGGTGACTTAGAAATTGGAGAATCAGGATCAAGTCTTAGATATACACCTTTGATAGTAGAAGTATCTAGATCCTTATCATTAATTCCAGATGGAGCAAATCCGCTCATTCCCTGGAAGATGATATCCTTGATTACTGTATGAGAACCAACGTATAGCATTGTTGATTCAGCGTTAGTTCTAGTAGAAACAGAACTGATATCAACATGTGGTAGTGATTGAGTGATTCCCGCTGCACTACCTGCCTGAATTGCAGTATCAAAAAGTCCAACTAAGGTTGAGATTGCAGATGCTTGAGTTGCACAAATAGGTGCATTAACATCTTGAGTAATCGTCAAGTCTTTGACTTGAGTTTGGAGGTTTCCAGAAGTTACAGGAACAGTCTCATTTCTGATAACTTGGATTGCAATGGTTTCAATATAAGCAACCAATGAACGGTCTTCTGGACCTGTTGCAGTAATTGCATTACCACCTAAACGATCAACAATGTAATCATAGACTTTGTTATTAGAACCATGCTTAACGTTGAATGCCATGGCATCAACAAATTCTGCAAGTCTTGATTTTACTGTTGCTTCATCTCCAGAAACTGGAGTGTTGATTGGGTCAACTGCTTGCAGTCTATGCCATGCTTCATGAGCAATAAACAATCTGTTTGCATCTAATAGATTCTTAGCATCTGAAGACTGGTGACTTACAATATCTAGATACTTGTCTGTTGCATCCCATTCTCCGCCTGAAATGTTAAGGAGGTGAATGTTGTTTGCATAGTCTGTATCCAGAACTTTTGCAGTTTTTGTTTCTGCAGCGTTAGTAATGACATCACCATACTTAACATGCTGTAGTGAAGATGCAAGCACTAATGCCTGCATATTTGAACTACCAGATGCTGCTTGAATGATAGAAGTTCTTAGGTTATCACCAACAAGAGATACATGCGCTGGAACGGTGATTGGTAGAATTTCGTCATAAACACCTGCTTTGATGTAAATCGTGATTGGATTTGTAGCAGATGGTGCATCCGAACCAGTAAGTGAAGCGATCTTATCGCAAGCATAACGTAGTGAAGCAAAACCTCTAGAAATGCTTCTACCGTTATTTGAGTCGGAACCTTCTTTAGTTACATAATAAATTGGTGCAGTAGTATTATTTGCTTCCCATCTTGGGAGCAGAGGTGAACCACCAACAGTTAGAATTTGACCACTTGCTTCTGCTTGTTCTGCTGCAGTTCCAGTTGAACCCGTAGGAAGTGCAATTCTGTTAATACCACCAGCAGCCTGATAGATTAGGTCACCGATATCTTGTAGAACCTGTGCAGCGTCACCACCCTGCGACAAGTAGTTCCAATAATTACCATTGGAATCAAGTTCAGGTGCAGTTGCCGCGCCTAGAGTATTTGAAGTAATACAAACATAGGAGTTACCGTTTCTATTAACAACGTCTCCTAGTTGATATACTGAGTTAGCATTCCACTGACCAGTCCAGTTGAAACCTTCAACAACTAGATCCCAGAATCTTGTGTTGCTAGGAACTGGAGTATATGTTGCAGTACCGCCAGTTGCTCCACCTGCAGAAGCTGCAGATGCATAAGAGAATCCAGTAGTTGTACAAGCGGTTACTCTAACTGTTCCGTTGTATGCAGCTTCTGAAATTCCAGCAACAATAACTTCATCACCAATTCCATATGGCGCAGATGGTTGAGTAGTTTGGAAAACAGCAGTAGCAGTAGTTCCATCGCCACTAGCAGAAGCAAGGTTTAAGACTTCATCGTTAGTAGTAACTTTACATGCATATGTGTGACCACCATACTTAACGGTGTTTCCTGGTTCATATACCTCGGCAGAATTATACTCACCTTGTGAGAGATAACCAGTTGTTAGAACTTTCCAGTATGCAGTATCTGTATTTGGAGCTACACCAGTTGAGTTTTGCTCGGCAATATATGTGTAACCACCATACGTTACGACATCACCCTTTTGATAAAGAGTTCCAGATGCCCAAGTATCTTCAAATACTAAACCTTCAGAGTAAACTGCAAAGCTTCCAAACGCAAAGGAACTTCCTGAGGTATGAGGAGTTGTACAACGATAAATTGTATTACCGTACTTAACAACATCATTAAGTGTATACCACTGTGATGGTGCCCAGTTACCTTTTTGCTCTAGACCTTCTGTATGGAGATCAAAGTATCCGATATCGGTGGTATAAAAACCAGTTTCCGTAGCGTTTGAGGTATGATTAACAGTACAAACATATGAGTTTGCACCGTACTTGACAATATCGTCAATGACATAAGCAGTAGACGCCGCCCAATCACCGCGCCACTTAAACTTTAGTCTGCCGAGTCTAAAATCTGCCATTTTTTAAATCCTTACTTAGGTCCTTGAGTGTTGTGGTCATAATCTTTATTTAGTCTTGCAACTAAATATCCATCATCATCAATGAAATATGTCAAGCGTCTGAAATCAAACCTGAACTGTTGATATTTATCATGTGGATCGTTTGAATATTGCTTATCTACTCCTGGAGTAGCGTCAAGATATTCATTTCCTTGTAGAAAATCATAATATTCTCTACCATCTGTATAATGAAAATCAAAAACTTCGTCGTCTGTGGATCTTGCCACGGTATAACGGAGCATACCATCCTTGTCTCTTCTTAGAGCATGAACGGTAAAGTCATTTGACTGGGGTACTGTTTGTGCCCCTGCTGCTGTACTTGCACTGAGATATAAACTCATGCTAAGATCCTCCAGTAAGTTCCGTCCCAGATAAACTGAACGTATAGACCAGTCACATCAAGAACAAATTCAGGATCAATATTTCCAAATTTGTTCAAAAATTGTTGTCCACCACTGGTCGTGAGTATAACATTATTTATACCCCAGGTTGCCTTGAAGTCAACCAGTTCTAGCATGTCTCCAACGTGTGGAATAATTCCTGCGGATTCGTATGGCATCTGCAGAGTCAATGACGAACTTGAAGTATCAATTAGATATCTTAGTCCGCAAGATAAATTGCCATTGGTATTTACAACTTCCCATCTCGCTCTCTGGAGTTCAAACCCTCCAGCATCACTTCCATCATGTACAACCGCCGTTCTTTTATCAGTATCAACGGTAATTTCAGCGACAGCTCCAGTAAATAGAGCGTGTTCAGGAGTTGTGCCCTTCCTAAATTGTACCTGAGTGGTCATTATTTACGCACAGTTTTTCTCAAATGTATTTATACTATTAGATAATCCAGACATATACTCTTGATGGCTGGAATAGCTGTACTTGTACGAAACCATTGCCAGACATTCTGAGAGAACCAGAACCTTGATAAGGTGCGCGAGTAAAGGAATCCTCAACGTTGTTGAGACTGAACAGCGTTCCTCCGCCCTGATATGCTCTGGAGCGAACATCCTTAGAATCTCCAGTGACATCAATATTAACAAATGGTTGCTCTGCAAAGGTGAGAAGAGGATCGCCACTTGTTCCAGAGAAGGTAAACTTGCCTGTGGTTCCAAGTTCTCTGAATGTTGTTCTCTCCGCAATGCGTTCTCCTGTGAAGGAGAAGAGCATATCTCTTTCTGTTGGATTGAAAGTGAGAGACTCTGCAGCACCAGATAGAGTCGGAATTGTGCCAAATCCAACAAAGTCTCTTGCGCGTGTAGTATGTGCATCTCCACTGATAGAGATTGTTCCCTCTCCAGTGTGTGCAAATCTGACAAGAACACCTGCTTCTCCCGATGCCTTGAATAGTCCACCCTGACTGACTTCTCTTGCAGTAGTGTTTTCTGTTCCCGCTCCAGAGAACGAGAAGAGCATCTGTCTCTCGTCTGGATTGACGGTAAGAGATTCGGCAGCACCAGATAGTTTTCTGAGTGAACCAGAACCATGATATATTGCGGTTCTGCTGTTTTCGGATTCTCCCGAAACTTTGAACAGTGCTTGCTCTGTTGGTGGTACTCCCGCAACAGATTCTGCTCCACCAGAGAATGCAAAGAGTGAACCAGAACCAAAGTGTCTTTGTGATACCTTGATGCGAGCAATTCCAGATAGTGGAATATTGCCTTCCGCTTCGTTCGCAAATGATAGGTTTGGATCTCCAGAAGTTCCAGTAATGGAGATTGTTCCGCCCTGACTGACCTCTCTTGAAGTTCTCTTCTCTGCAATTCTTTCTCCAGTGAAGGAGAAGAGCATTTGCTTCTCGTCTGGATTGAAAGTAACTGCCTCGGCAGATCCACCAAGGTTAAAGATATTACCAAATCCAACATTGTTGACGAGCAACTTACCAATTGCTTCGCCAAATACGGATAGATTTCCAGAACCTTCATGTGCGAAGGATCTTGCGAGAGTTCCATCACCGCTAAGATCAACTTCAATTTGCTTAATTTCAGCAACACTTGCAGATTCTGCTGCTGCTCCAGTGAAGGAGAAGAGCAACTGCCTTTCATCTGGGTTGACAGTAATAGATTCAGCAGCACCACTGATAGCAAAGATGTTACCGAATCCAACGTTGTTGGGAACGAATCTGATGAATACCTCACCAGAAACTCTTAGATCAGCGCGTACTTCTGGTGATGCAGCGAAGGACTCTGATAGACCACCAATACCAAATAGGTTACCATCACCAATCTCAACAACAGATAATTTCTCTGAAATGCGTTCTCCAACGAAGGAGAAGAGCATCTGCCTTTCATCTGGATTGAAGCTGATAGATTCAGCAGCTCCAGAGAATTTCTTGAGTAGACCAGATCCAGCGTATGCAGGAACAAAGTTGATATTTGCAGATCCAGTAACTTTGATTGTTCCAGAAGATACCCAGGAAGGTTGCCAATCAAATGTCTGGAAGTCAGAAAGAGCACCCCTACGGATCTTGATTGTCTTCTCAATACCGACATAGTTCTCGGTGTGTGTCTCGCTTCCTTCTCCAGTAAACGAGAAGAGCATCTGTCTCTCGTCTGGATTTGCAGTGAACGATTCCGCAGCACCAGATAGTTTTCTGAATGTACCCGATCCTGCATAAGATGGTACATAACGTACACCAGCAGTTCCAGACAGAGTAATTGTTCCAGACGACTCTTCTGCAAACGTGAGAATTTCTGGTGCCGTAGAACCAGATAGACGAATTTCTGTTCCTTCTTCTGGTGGATTTGCAACGAATGCTTCCTGACCTTCTCCAATAAAGGAGAAGAGCATTTGTCTCTCTTCTGGATTCGCAGTGAACGATTCTGCAGCACCAGATAGTTTTCTGAATGAACCAGAACCAATGTGGTTTGGTACGAATGCATTCGCAGACTTTCCAGAAATACTGATAGTTCCGAAGAACTCTTCGGAGAATGTAAGAATTTCTGGTGTAGTGGAACCAGACAGAATAATTTCTGTTCCTTCTTCTGGTGGATTTGCAACAAATGCTTCTTGACCTTCTCCAATAAAGGAGAACAACATCTGTCTTTCGTCTGGATTGAACGATACAGATTCTGCAGCACCCGATAGTTTTCTGAATGAACCAGAACCAATGTGGTTTGGTACGAATGCATTTTCAGAAATGCCACTAACTCTGATGTTAACTTCTGGTTGCTCAGCAAATGTGAGCAACTGAGAAGAACCATTAATTGCAAACAGACTTCCTTCGCCTGTGTATCTGTTGAGAATTCTCTCTTCTTTTTCGCCACTGAGTTTGGCGTGTGTTGTAATATCTGGAGGATTCGCAACAAATGCTTCTGTTGCAATACCAGAGACTGGAATAATTCCAGAACCACTGTACTTCCGTGGAATAGCAACACCAACTTCTCCAGAAACTCTGAATGTGCCAGATCCAAAGTGTGACAGACGGAATACTGGTACACATGCACCAGATACATTGAATAGAAGTTGTTCGGTATCTGGATCCCAAAGTACAGTCTCTGCAGATCCGCCGAGTTTTCTGAGGGTTCCTCCTTCGGATGGAGCGAGAAGACTGAACAGAGTAATGGCATCTCCACCAAGTCTTGAAATATATCCTGTAGCGTTATATGGAGGAGTGAAGAAGTCTTCAACAACACCAGACAGTTTGATAACTCCGCCAAGTTCAGCTGTTCCAACTGTTGGACGAGAGAATGCGACGAGTGCATTTCCGTTGAGAGTTCCAAGACTTCCACCAGGACACTTGAATCCAGTGGTATCCCAAACGAAACCATAATCGCGATGTGGATCTGGAGTATCTGTAAGAGTTCCGTAATCCTCAAAGCTGCTGGCAGGAATGAGACTTGGGACGACAGAATACTTAAATCCTGGTTGGATTGATAAGACTTCTCCGTCAGTTACCCGAGTGCATCCTGTAGTAGAATTAGTGTCAGACGAAATAATTCCATATTCGTCAACACATGCTATATTGGAAGAATCTACAAGGAATCCATAATCTATTTCTGGATTGTCATTGCATAGACCTTCGTCATATACTTCGGTATGTTTCTCGTGACCTTCTTCAAGGTTGAGGTATTTGAGTCTAATTGTACGAAGGTTGGTGTGACCATCGTAATGGTTAATGTCTCCAAGATTAATGTAGTTTGATTGAACCACATAATCATCAAGAGTAAACGCAGCAAGATCAGATAGTTGATATATCTCTGGTTTTCTTGCATGTAGTTTGATATCACCAGAACCAACGTAATCAAACGATGCTCTCTCTACAAGACCTAAGAAGTTGAATAGAGTTCCACTACCAACATGTGCATATCCGAGAGTTGGATCTCCTGCAGTTCCTGTAATTCTAATGTGAGTTGTAATATCAACTGGATTGAATCCAACTGCTTCTGCAACGCCAGAAATTCCGAATAGAGTTCCTTCTCCATGGTGTTGTTGAACAAATGCTGGGTCTGCAGAACCTTGTACCTTGAATAGATCTGTTGTTTCTTCCGCATATGCAACAACTTCTGCTGCACCACCAAGACTCTTGATAAATCCGAATCCTCGGTATTTCGCATCCAGAGGAACATAAGCAACACCGCTGAGTCTAGTTGTACCAGAACCAACCCAATTCGGGGTGAATACATTATGAGAAGAACCAAAGATGTCAATCTGACCATAAATGCACGCTGGCATTCCAGATGCAATAGTGCCAAGAATCCATCCATAATCTTCAAGGGGATCATGTAGATCATTAACAACACCATAGTCGTAGAATGTTTGTGGTGTTGTAAGTTGCGATGGAATCGCATAAGTTGTGCCTGGAGCAATACTTAATGTAGATCCTAGATCTACTCGGATTCCTCCAGTTGGAGCAGTCTCTGATGTAGAGATTGATATTGTTCCGAGAGATGTAATTGCGACAGCTCCTCTGTCAACAAGTAGACCATAATCCAGATATCTAGATTCAACGACAGAACTACAGTTGTAATCATAAGTTCTGCGTTCTTCAAGATTGTTGAATCCAAATAGTCTTCCAGATCCAACGTAATCATATACTGCACGTTCAACGGCAGTTTGTAGAGTGAATAGAACACCAGATCCATTCCAATTTGGCGTGAAGCTGAATTCACCTGCTCCAGCAAAGTTGAATAGAACTGTATCTTCTGGTGGATTGAATGTAGTAGACTCTGTAAATCCAACACCAGAAGTAGAGAATAATGCACCTTGACCAATCCAGTTAGGTCTGAAGGCAATATCACTAGAACCTTGTACCTTGAATAGATCTGTTGTTTCTTGCGAGAATGCAACTGTCTCTGCCGCACCGCCAAGTTTCTTAAAGGATCCAGTTCCAAATACACCAACGTCAAGAGGAACTTCGGTCTTACCAGAAATCTTGATAGTACCACTACCATTCCAGTTTGGTGTGAACTTATCAGCTGCACCAACGTTAGGATCAAACCTGAATAGTCCAAATGGTACTAGATCACTAGTTACCAGAATGAGACCATAATCAATTGCAAGGTTTGCAGGGTTATATACAAATCCATAATCCAAGTAATTGCTTGGACTATTATCTGGAAGATCAATTCTGTATGGTTGACTTGAATCAACAGTTGCAGTTTGACCTAATGTTACTCTGATTAGACATGCGCCTGCATCACCAGATACCGTTCCTGAAATATCAAGACTGGTGGTGCATCCAATAATAGATCCGTAGTCTTCCTTGCCAAATACTGCGACAGATCCAGAATTGTAGTCGTAGCATACAGATTCTTCAAGGTTATCAAATCCGAATAGTACTCCAGATCCGTCATAACTGAATACGCTACGCTCAACAGCAGTCTGTAACGTAAATAGATTTCCTTCTCCAGAAATCGTCTGTGTAAATTTGTCTTCGCATCTACCATTAAGAGTTAGACCACCTACCGTTGCTGGATAGTCATAAATCTTTCTTTCTGATGCATTAGATAGTGAGAATAGTACACCACTACCATGGTGTCCAAGACCAATTCCAATAGCACTATTTCCACGCAGAGAAGTATCCCCCCCAATCTGAGGTCTTGGGGAGAATACTGGATCTGCAGAACCGTAAAGTTGGAAACTTCGGACCTTTCCATCAACGATATAACCGTATACGGCGGGAGAAGTCTGTCTACCAAAGGTAAACGCAATACCTGTACCTTCGTAACTGTTAGTCGCCTTCCAAGACGCTTCGCTAACTACCTTAACAAATCCGAAGGCTTCTTGAGTTGTTACATATACAATACGACCATGATCCACCATAGTCGCATTGAGATCAGTTATACTTCCATAATCATTTGATGGAATTGTTGGTGTATATGTGTAAGTATATGTGAGAGATTTGAAACCATAATGATCCCAGTTATTACCACTATGATCTGGTTGTATTAATCTAAATTGTGTACCTGCTGTTCTCGCTACAACAGGAATTGTAATCTCTACAGATTTTAAAGTATTGAATGTATTGTCATTATGTGCTACTACAGTATCAATAGAAGTCCATGAACTTCCATCATAATACTCTAAGTTTAAACTTTCTGCTGCAGTATCTGGATCTTCACCACCGTTGGTATCATTACCTCTAATTACTTCAAAGGTTAGTGAAGAATTGATATCGTTTGGTAAACTGAACTCTACCGTTCTAGGTTTATTTGTGCTGTTGAATCTAATATGTCTACCAATATTAAATCCGCCAGTAGTTCCTGTTCCTGTTCCAGAATCTGACAGAATAGTATTTGATAAGGTAGCATTTAAATCATCTACCTGTACGGTATCAGTTGCTGTTACAGGTTGTGGAGTATAAAGAATGTTTCCGAAGTCAATCTCTGTATAAAGATCAACAACTGCGGGATAATAAGCGTATGTTCTTCTTTCTTCACTGCTAATAAATTCAAAAAGTCCTCTAGCAGTTCTTTTTGTAAACGATCCAATAGTTCTAATTGCAAGGCTGCTCAATAAGTAGTTGGAATACTGTCCAACTGACTCTGATTCTATTCCTGATGTAAAGGTATAGACAGCCATACACTACAGAAGCATAAAAAATGGGGATTGCAAATTGCAACCCCCACAGAAAGAAGAATAAAGATTGGGTCTGAAGTATATAGTATCAGTCCAGGCTTACATTTAGAGTAACTTTAATTTGGTCACCGCTGTTTTGAATTGCGTATGGACCATTTGTAAATCTCTCAGCAAAGAAGATGCTGCTGTATAGAGTTGCCTTACCAACATTTCCTCCAAGTGCTGGAGTTGTAGTAATGGTGGTATCGGAGGGAGTCTCAAATACAGTGTAGTGTGCTGCAACGTGAGCACCACCAGTTCCTTGTGCGATGTAAATAACATCACCAGGATTTAGACCGTGGGGAGTTGCAGTACCACCAGGATCGGTTGTGATAACAGCGAAGTCAAACAGAACAGCATCGTTACCGTTTGTGACCTGAATGTTATCAATCAATGAGTTGCTGAGATATACACGAGGACCGATTTCTCCAGTGTAAGTGGTATAGTCAATACCAACGATAGTTGTACTAGCAGCAATACCATTTGGTGTTGCAGTCTGAGAAACAACCATTCCAGCAGTTAGTTCTTTTGCGACTTCTACGTGGAAAGTTGCGTTACCACCAGAAGCAGCAGTTAGTGCTTTGTCAAGATAGACTTGAGTTCCGCTAATACCAACAACACGGGTTTGAGCAGGAATTCCTTGACCTTCTACTCTTTGACCAGCAGCAAGACCTGTTACGGAATCAACTGTAATTTCAAAGGTTCCAGAAACACCAGCAGTAATTGCAGGAGTAACAGTGATATTTGCAAGGTTGATGTAGTCAGCACCAATAACTCCTTTACAACCAGTCTTAGTGATTTGAGTACCAGCGGAGACACTACCTGCATCAGCAACACCCTGGATGGCTTCAGGCATGTTGTTAGCACGTGCTAGATAATAACCGTAGACAGAACCAGCAGGACCAGAGAAGGTGAAGACTTGCTCAGGATATGAAGCAGTTGTTCTACCTCTACCAAAATCAACAGATGCGTTGGTAAGAGTTGCGGTCAATTGCTGACTTAGTTCAATGTCAGTTCCTTGAATATCAACAACATAGGTGTTTGTAGGAATACCAGCGCCTTCCGCGTAGTCTCCTTTTTTAATGTCTTCTGCATCAGGAACTGAGATCTGATAAGTTCCTGTAGTACCATTGACAGTTGCTTTGGTAGTTACTGCAACTAGAGTAGTAGCAATATTCCAACGATTACCATTTAGAAGGATACCATACTGATCACCGAAGTCTTGATCCTCTTCAGTTCTGTTGTTATCGCAAGTTGGATAACCAGTAGTTGCTGCAGAACCATACCCTGAGGTGTTGGTAGCATCATATGGTTCGTAATAATCGTTTGCTGATGGAACGTCCGCTTCAGCAGGGGTAGTATTACTAGTGTATAATTTTAGAACTAAGTTCCTGGGAATCTGATGAGTCGCGTTAAGCAGTGTACGTAGCGAATCAATTTCACCCTGGTCTGTGACTAGAAGTG
>CEOJ01018305.1_pt1 | contig 19043 bp, 16 predicted proteins | sample 530281 | NCBI WGS metagenome assembly CEOJ01 (sample SAMEA2619879, study PRJEB7988) | marine metagenome | isolation source: saline water (ENVO:00002010), including | reverse complement strand
TGAAGATGTTCTTCCTATGTTTGAAGAAAGTAAATACACTAAAGGAATAGAAAAAGTAAATGAATGGAAAAAGCTTCTTGAAGAAAACTAGGAGAAGCAAAAATAAATCGGTACCTTCTAAATACGGAGAGTTTAGAAATTTAATATTTATAAAATGGGGGTTTTAGAGAAAATAGGAAAAAAGGGGGTAGGGGAAATAACGTTATATACAATTTCCGATTGTAAATACTGTCAAGCACTCAAAGGTACACTCCAAGAACTCAGAATCCCATTTACTAATATTGATGTTGAACAAAATGAAGCTGTTGGTGATTACCTAGAATCAAAACTTGGAACGGAATATTATCCAATTATATGCATTAAAAAAGCACCAGAAGAATATACTTACATAATTTCAGAAACAAATTTGGAGAAACTAAGTCGCATTCGTATATTTAACTCAATTGAGGAAGCTCTTGAGATCCTCTTACAATATTATTATGAAATACAAGTTTAATCTATGGTTTTAACAGCGGAGCAAATTAAGGAGAACTATGATGTTCTCATTAAGGGTATAGAAAAATACGTAACGGGTGATAGAAAGCAGAAATTTCTAGACTTTTATAATAGTTTAGATGATCGTATTGCTCTACTCCCAGCTTCACATAAAAAAGCGTATCATAATTGTTTTCCCGGTGGTTATGTTGAACACGTAGTTCGTGTTATTACGGCTGCATTCAAGCTACATGCTGTATGGTCGGAAATGGGAATGGCAGATACTTTTACTGAGGAGGAGTTGTTTGTCTCCGCTTTAAACCATGATTTAGGAAAAATAGGTTCACTTGAAGAGGTTTCTGTTTTTCCATCTACAGATGAATGGAGAAAGAAAAATTTAGGGGAAATGTATACTTTTAATACTAAAAATGAGTATATGACAGTTCCCGATCGTTCATTGTTTTTACTTCAACAAGCAGGAATTCAATTAACTACTAATGAATATATTGCTATAAAAACACACGATGGTTTATATGATGATGCTAATAGTCCTTATTTAAAAGGATTTATGCCCGAAACTAAACCACGTACTTCACTCCCTTATGTTTTACACCAGGCTGACCTTATGGCAGCAAGAATAGAGTTTGAACGAGAATGGAATGGTAAGTTCGGTAAAGAACAACCAAAACAAAAAGTTTCAAAACAAGATCGAGTTAATACTAACTTAGATAAAATAGGTTCTGGAAAAGATAATTTAATGAATTTAGTAAAGAATCTCTAATGGATACAATTACCATTATTTTAATCAACGTTGGTGTCCTTGTTTTTGGGGTCATTTTTTATATCATTTGGAATTTAATGAGAAAAAATGAAAAACTTGAAGATGAAATCCTTAAAAGGGACAATTATATAGAAAATATTACGACTATAATGTCCGAATCGGATCGTAAAATTAAAGAGATCGATTCAAAACAAATTTTCCAATCAGATGATGAGATAGGATGGTTTTTTTCCGGAATTAAAGAGATTCAGGAACTTATAAACGAGTATAATATAAATAAATGAACCTACCTATTGATGAAAAGCTCCAGGGGAACATTCTAACTCCACCTAAGCGAGACGAGGGTCCAATGTATACTAAAAAAGGTACATTAAGAAAAAGGAGACCTAAAACTAAAAACCAATATTTTACTGCTGATACTGAGGAGGCTATTCTTGAGTATCTAAAAGAAACTGATGAAAAAAAACGCAATCAAATATATAACGATCGTATTTGGTATGCATTTCATAAATTAACAGAAAATATTATTCACACTTTTAAATTCTACTATACTGAAGTAGATACTATAGGGGAATTACAACATGAAGTAACTGCCTTTCTTTTAGAAAAATTACACTTATATAAACAAGATAAAGGTAAGGCATTTTCTTATTTTGGTACTATTGCTAAACGTTATTTAATACTTTATAATAATAATAATTATAAAAAATTAAAACAAAGAGCAGAAGTAGACGCTGTTGATAACGATCAATCTATATTAGTAGATTTAGTTAATAATCAATCTATAGATAAACCAAAAGATGAAGCTACTGAATTTATAGAATACTTAATTCAATATTTTGATATACATTTATTTGATCATTTTCCTAAACATGAAGATGCTAGAACAGCTGATGCAATATTATCTTTATTTAGAAGAAGAGAACATATAGAATTATTCAATAAAAAAGCTATATACATTTACATTCGTGAGATGACTGATCAAAGTACTCCACAAATTACTAAAGTACTAAAACGAATGAAAAAAATATATAAAAAACTAATGGCTCAATACATTGAACATGGGACTGTTAGTATGGCATTCTAAACTTTTAGTACATCTATATTTATATCCAAAGTATAGACTATGGATTTTTCACAAGTAAAATTATTTGGAAAGAAAAACTTTTCTGATCTTTTAAAAGAAATTCACACTAATCAAAAAGATAAAGAAACACAACTACGTTCTTTAATAGAGGGTTTAAAACCATTAATTACATCACCAGGTGAAGCTACTATGATTGTTCCTTTAATAAAGGAATATATGGAACTAGCAATTAAAAATGATGATGCATTAATTAAAATGGCAGGTATAGTACAACGTGCTATGAATAGTAAAATAGCAGATGGTGATGAATTACTTTCTGAAGAAGATAAAGAAATGTTATTTAGCTCATTGCAAGAATTAGATAAAAAAACAGAAAAAACAATTGTAGATAATGTCAGGACCACTTGATTTTAGTAAAAGTGTAGGAACTTTAAATAGAACTCCTCCAGACATAACCCCCTCTAAACCAGGTTTAATACCTGTTAGAGTAACTGAAGTAAATATTAAACCAGAAAAACGAACTACTTCGTTATTTCAACAAATGGATGAATATTGGGGATTAGGGGCTATTAAATTTGAATTTTTAAATCAACCCACACCTAATTCTAAAACTTCAAATGTTACTATGGCCTTACCCATGAATGCTTCCATGAAGATATTGCCATTAGTAAATGATATAGTATATGTAACTTTAGGACCTGATAGAAATACTAAAGAACTTGAACAGTATTATTATACTCCTGCTATCCCAGTGTGGAATAGTATAGAAACTAATACTTTTCCTTCTCAAGCTTCCGAAGGTAATGATAGTACTAATACTAATACTAATGCTGAAATACAAGCAGGAATGCCTAATACTCCTAGCAATAAAACAAAAGGACCTGTATTAGGTGATGTTTTTAAAGAGCAAGGTAAAATAAGAAATTTATACCCCCAGGAAGGAGATTTTTTACTTGAAGGTAAATTTGGTAATTCTTTAAGATTTGGTTCTACTAGTAGATATAGAGGAGATTTTTCTAATTTTAAGGTTAGTCCACAAAACCCATGGAGCAAAAATGGTAGAGTAGGAGATCCCATTACTATATTAAGAAATGGGCAAAAAAAAGAAGCTATAGCTGCTGAAGTATATGATCCTACATTTGAAGATATAAATGATGATGATTCATCTATATATTTAACTTCTACACAAAACATACCTATAGAAATAGCTTATTCTAAACTTACATCATATGGTGTAGATATAACCCCACCTGAAGATACTACTAAAGAATTCCAAAAACTAACTGAGGAATTAGGAGATGAATTCACATCTAATAAAGATGCCGATGCAGTAACTGTAGTTACAGATTCAATAAATCAGGAACCTAAAGGTGATGTAACAAAACCGGCAGCCTTATCTCCCCAAGAAGCAAATAGAAATTTAAGTGTAGATAGATCAGTAGGTGATGTACCTAGAGAAGAATTTGAAGGAGGTTTATAATGGAATTTATATTAGAAATATATAATATAATAATTGAATTATCCCAATATCTTTTTGATATACCCGAGGGGATAAGTTATGCTCTTTTTGGAATAAAGAAAAAGAAAAAGAAAGCCAAAAAAGCATTAAGAAAAGCAGAAACACAAATAAGTTCTGCTATGAAGAGTGCTAATTTAGATTCAATACCTAATCCATCTTCCCCTAATGCCCCTAGAACCGAAACAATAGATGGAAACTCCATATCTGGTCTAGATTTACCATCCGTTCCTTTTAAACCAGAATATCCATACCGTGGAAAACAAATAATATTAAATTCAGGTAGATTGCATTTAAATGCAAATAGTGATTTTATACTTTTAAATTCTAAAAAATCTATCTCTTTAGGTGCTCCTGGTAGTATAAATATAGATACTGATGGAGGATTTATTGTAAATGCTGGTAAAATAAAACTGGGTATAGGAGATGCTTCGGAAGAACCCTTAGTAAAAGGTAATGTTTTAAACCAAATTATTACCCTTCTTAATATAGGATTACAAAATGCGGCCAATGGTTTAAAAAATGCTGAAGATGCAGCAGGTAGAAAAATACTTGGGTGTGAAATAGCAGCGGAGGACCTGCAAAGTGCAGCAAAACAAATGGATAGTCTTAGGACAAGCTTATTATCCAAACAAAATTTTACTAAATAATGGCAGGACCTTACGGGAAAATACAGAATATGATAAAAAAGGCTAAGAAATCTACTGATAAATTTCTTATAACCTTAAAAAAAACTAATAGTCAAATTCTAATAGGGTCTAAACAAATTGATGTAGCTAAAAGACAGGAAACTTTATTTGAGGGTGGCAAAAAAAGAGCCGAATTATTAAAGGACATTGATTTTTTCAAGGATCCTAGTGTTATGACTATGATTTCTATGTTAAAATCTCTTAATTCTTTTGAATTATGTAACCCGGCTTCTTTTGCTATAGATCAGGGAATTAAATCTATACAAAGAAAAGACCAACAATTACAAGACTTAGGAGGGGAAGGAACCGGAGCAGGACAATTATTAGAAAAATTTGAAAATGTTCAGGGAAAGTTAAGAGAAGTTTTTAATGTAATTAGAAATTTTAGTTTAACACCTGGGGAAACTGAAGTTACAGGAGTAACTACTTCTCAAGCAGTTCCAATATCCAGAAGTGAAAAAGTTACTATTACTTTACCACCTAGAAAAAATAATAAACCTTATGCTATAAATAATGGAACAGTTATTACATTAAGAACTACAGATCCTAAAACCGTAGCTCATATGACGGGAACTGTTGAAACACTTCCGGAAATTCAATCTGACGAAAGAGGTCAAAGATTTGTTATAGGAGCCAATAATTATACAATTTCAATAGATACAGCCTCAACTTCATCTCCACCTAAAGATAAACAAGGAAATGTATTAACTTTTATAAATTTTAATGCTACATTTACTAAAGAACAAAACCCTGATATACAGGCATTAGCTGGCGAATTAAGTGATGCAGCCGATCTTCTTAGAGAAATAGGCTTTCAGGATATAGTAAATGATCTTAAAGATATCCCCCCTAAATTTCCTGGATTAAGTAAAATTAGAGAATTAGCTATTAAACTTCAGAATTTTTTTGATGGTGTAGGTACTGCATCCGCTCAATTGGGGGATGAAGTAGATGATGCATCTCAATTTTTAAGTGGAGGATATACCACTAGACAAGTATTAGAGGGTTCTAGATTATTTGCAGAATTTAATAGGAGATTAGAACCCATTTTAAATTTAGAGAATTCTATAGTTAGTGGTTATAAAGATGTTATTGAAAATGTTAATAGTATTTTAAGGGATGTTATTCCTTTTCAGGAAATATCTAAATTTATAACATTTATAAGAGATTTTGTAAGAGTTATTCAAGGGGTAGTGAGTATGATATTAGTTTTACTAAAAACTATAAATGGTATTATTAAAGTAGTAATGACTATTTTAAAGGTATTCAAGGTAGTATTAAAAGTAGTAAAATTAGTGGTGAAGGTACTCCCAGCTATGTTCCTACCTGTAGGTGTTATTACTACATTTACTGAAAAAATTGAAAATGTAGAGGGTGCTATTGGTGAAGTAATAGAATATCTAGCCATTTACTCTGAATTTTTACAAGGTGTAATAGACGGCTTACAATTTACAAAATATGCCTTAAAAATAGTAATAGAGGAATTAACTAAATTAGCGGCCAAATTAGGTAGTTGTGGTGCTCTTAAAGGTAATGGTATGGAAGCTAGTATGACATCAGCAGTATCATTAGTTAGAGATTCCCTAAGAGGATTAACTCAAGCAGCTCCTGATGAAGACTTCTATCCGGACGATCCAAATTCACCAGGTGGTGGTTTAGGTCCAGCAGCCGGTGAAAATGTAAGACCATATGGTACAGGTCCTTTTATACAAACCCCTGGGGGTGAAATTATGTTTTTAAGTGATTCTATTATAGGATTTGATGAAGATGGTAATCTAATATTTTTTGCTAATTTAACTTCATTATCTACCGGGGTTAGATTTAATAGTACATTAGGGCAAGATTTTAGAAATAGAAATTTACGATTTTATACTTTTGATAAATTTAGAAATTCACAAGCTTCAATGTTAAATGAAGCAGATAGAATAGCTGAAGAAAGAAGAAATGCAATAAAAGAAATAGATCCAACAGATAGATTTGGAAATTTTGCAGAAAAATATAAAGGATATACTATTAAAATTCAAGAAGAAATAGATGATGATGATTTAAATACTCAAATTGTTACAAGAAGAAGAGGTATAGCTTTAGATTCTGCCGAATCATTAGTAGTCTCCACAGATTTAACCTTTTCAGATAATTTATCACAAATAGTAAATGAAGTTAAATTTCAAATAGATCAATTAATTCAAGAAGGTGTAATAGGAATTAATACCTCGGACCCTCAAGCCAATACTATTTCAGATGATGATGCTATTGATATAGCAGAAGGTACTGGAGCTAACCCTGTAGCTATAAACAATTTAAGAGCTCAGAAAAATAATAAGGCTGCAGCTAGTATCCCTGATAAACCTGGTAAACCAGTTAAGTCAAGAATAGGTAATCAACCTTTTGAATCTAATAGAGATCTTAAAATACCTTCTCGAGGAAAAACTGATGGTGGATCGCCTAGTCAACCTATTAGGGTAGAGGGAGTAGCTCAAGCTGGTATAGATGCATTTGTAGAATCTACTCCAGAACTAAAATCATTAGCTAATAACTTAAGTACGATAAATAGAGCTACTACATCTCAATTATCTAACATATTAAGAGACCCAGGTGTTCAAAATATGTCTGAGGAAGAATTAGTTCAAAAATTAAGAGGTGAAATATTAAGTGGAGTAGATCCTAATCCTGATAGAATAGAGGAAGTTAAGGATAAAACTCAAGAATGGTACAGAGGTATAAGAGCACAAGCTAGAGTAGACTTTAATCAATTAGTAGCAGCTCAACAACAAACATCTACAGGTAATGCTAGAGGTAAGGGTGCTAAATTTAGAACTAGTGGTAAACCTAAACCTGAATTTGAACCATTTGTTACTAAAATTGAATTAAAAGAAATTCCAAAATGGATAGAATTACTTAGAAGAAATAAATATACTCAATCCGAAATTGATGCTGGTTTATCAGGTGAAGGTATAAGAGACAAATATGAAATTAAGGTTGATGAAGATGGAAAAATCGATATTAGAAAAAAATTGGCATTTAAAAATGATAATTTTGAAAAGAAAAAAAGAGGATAATGATTTCACTTATATTACAAATAATTAAATTCGTAATTGTTAGGTTGGCATCTGCTAGAATTTTAAGTAGCTTCAATTCACAATTATTAAAAATAGATGCTTGGTTAGAAAAACATCTTAATATTGATCTAATTAAACAGGAAGAAAAATTTTATCAAAAATATCCTAATATTGAAAAAAGATTAAAAGATATTGAAAAAAAATTGGAGAAAAATTAAACGAATGAAAAATACATTAAATAAATATTTATAATCATGAAATTAGAAGCTTTTAGAAAAGTAATTAGAGAAGAGGTAAGAACAGTAATTAAAGAAGAACTTTCATTAATTATGCAAACTCCTATAACTGAAACTAAAACAGTAAAAAAGCCGGTTGTAGAAGTAAAAAATAAAAAATCTACACTATCCGATATTATAGAAGAACCTAAATCACAAAATAAACCTACAAAACCTTTATTTGAAGGAGTAGGAGCACTTTCAGATGTATTAAACCAAACACATGCTGAAGGAGGTTGGAGAAATATGGGGAGTATGACGGCTAAAGATGCAGTTTCATATCAAGGTGGAATGCCCGGACAAGAAACTAAAGTAGTAGATTCAGTTAATGATATGGTAGCGGGACAAAAAACTTCAGATATCAATCAAGTAAGTATTGATTCTGTACCAGATTTTTCTGGATTAATGAGTAATTTAAAAGATAAAGGTAAATTATAATGGCTGATTACTTATTTAGAAATGTAGATATTTTAGATTTAAAACCTAGTACTGGAGTAGGTATAAAAATACCTTTTGATGGTGCTACAGGTATTAATACTACATTTACTACTCAAGATGCCATAAAATCTAATTTACTAAATTTTCTTTTAACTGGTAAAAGAGAAAGAGTATTAAATCCCGGATTTGGTTCTGGATTAAGAGAACTAATGTTTCAACCTTTAACGGATGATTTAAGGGGTGATATGGAAAACTTAATAATAGGAGGAGTTAATGAATTTTTTCCTAATGTTCAAATTAATGATTTAACAATAGATTTCGTTCAAGAAGAATCAAAAGTAATTATAAACCTTAATTATTCCGTAATTAACACTAATATTGAAGACGAAATTCAAATAAATATAAACAATGGCGGAGTCTAAACAAGTACAATATTTAAATAAAGATTTTGATGGATTCAAACAAAAATTGTTAGAATTTGCAGAAATTTATTATCCTAATACCTATAATGATTTTTCAGAAAATTCAGCTGGATTAATGTTAGTAGAAATGGCCTCATATGTAGGTGATGTACTTTCATTTTATGCTGATAGTCAAGTTCAAGAAAATTTTATAGAATTTGCCAAACAAAGAAATAACTTATTATCCTTAGCTTATAATAATGGTTACTTTCCACAAGTAACTAATGCAGCTACAGCCGAAATAGAAGTATTTCAATTAGTCCCCTCAACTATTACCTCTGGATTAGTAGAACCAGACTACAACTATTCCTTAATTATTCAGGAGGGGTCACAATTAAGATCGGGAAATGAAAAATTTTATATAGAAGATAAAATAGATTTTTCTGTATCTAGTAGTTCAGATCCTACTGATGTATCAGTTTACTCTATAGATTCAGATGATAATCCTAATTTTTATTTATTAAAGAAAACTAAAAGAGCAGTATCTGGAGAATTTAGACAAACTACTTTTACATTTGGTGCTCCTGAAAAGTTTCCTACTATAGAATTAGAAGATACTAATATTATAAAAACAACTCAAGTAACTGATTCAGATGGTAGACTTTATTATCCTGTAAATTATTTAGCCCAAGAAACTATTTTTGATCCACAACAAAATATAGCTCAAAATGACCCTAATTTTGCTCAGTATGGTGATACAACACCTTTCTTATTAAAATTAAGAAAAGTACCTTATAGATATATTGCTAGATATAAAACAGATAATAAATTACAACTACAATTTGGATCAGGTATTTCTTCTGGACCAGATGAAACTATAATTCCTAATCCAGATAATATAGGTTTAGGATTACCATATGGTGTGGATAAATTAACTACAGCATTTGATCCTTCTAATTTTTTATTTACTAAAGCTTATGGGGTAGCCCCCTCCAATACTACATTAACTGTAAACTATTTAGTAGGAGGAGGAGCCTCCGCTAATGTACCAGCTAATACTATTACAACTTTTGATTCTGGTAGTACTTCATTTTTTGGTGCTAATTTAGATTCTACATTACAAGATACAGTAACGGATTCTTTAGCATTTAATAATCCAAGCCCTGCTGTAGGGGGAGGAGATGGCGATACTAATGAAGACATTAGGTTAAATACTATTTCTCAATACCCATCTCAGTTAAGAACAGTAACAAAAGATGATTATGTTATAAGAGCTATGTCTTTACCTTCACAATTTGGAGTAGTATATAAAGCTTATATAACACAACAAAATGAACAAATTTCAGATAGAATATCTGTTTATGATGAAGAAAATGTTAATGCATTATGTTTACATATTTTATCAAAAGATTCAGGAGGAAAATTAACTAATTGTGATCCGGCTTTAAAACAAAACTTAAAAACTTATTTAGCGGAATATAGGATGCTAACAGATGCTGTTACTATAAAAGATGCTTTTGTTATTAATATAGGTATAAATTTTGATGTAATTTTATTGCCTAACTATAATAATAGTCTAGTATTAAATAATATAATAACAGAACTAACATCATTTTTTGATACAGATAAAATGCAAATTAATCAACCTATTTTAATTAATAATGTTAGAAATGTAATTGACCAAGTAGATGGAGTACAAACAGTTAAAAAATTAGAAATAGTAAATAAAGTAGGAGAAAGTGGTGGATATTCTCAATTTGCTTATGATATAAAAGGAGCTACTATAAATGAAGTATTATATCCTTGTATAGATCCTTCTATTTTTGAAGTTAAATTTCCACTTATAGATATTCAAGGTAAAGTAGTAACAAACTAAAAAAATGGCAGTATATAAATTATTTTCGGAAAAAGACACCACTATATTATCCCAATATCCGGCTCAAAATACTGGTAGAGATGAAATATTAGACATTTCTAATTATAATGGTTTAAATATAAATTCATCCGCAGCCGGAGACTTACCGGCTGTAGCTCGTTCTTTAGTACAATTTAGTCAAACTGAAATTAGTGGTACTATAGCAGATAAAATAGGAGCTTCGGAATACTCTGCTAGTTTAAAATTATATCTAGCAAACGCTGAAAATGCTCCCCTAGATTATGAAATATATGCTTACCCTATTTCAGGAGCATGGGATATGGGTACAGGAAAAACTAGTGATAGTCCTAAAACTGAAGATGGATGTTGTTGGGGATTTAGAGGAGCATCAGGTTCAAATGCTTGGACTGCTAGTGGTTTTCCTAATTTTGTAACAGCATCATATGGAACAGCTATAGGAGGAGGAAATTGGTATACAGGTTCAACTACGATTAATCCTGAGGCATCACAATCATTTACATATACTAGTGATAAAGATATTTCCCTAGATGTAACTAATACTATAAAATTATGGACAGCAGCTAGTTTTTCAAATGATGGGTTTATTTTAAAATTAGGTGATGAAAATGAATTTGTTGATGAATATGTTGAAAAACAATATTTTTCTATGGATACTCATACCATATACCCACCTGAATTAGAATTTAAATGGGATGATAGTTCATATGATACACCTTTAACAGCAGTAACATCTAGTGATTTTGTACTTGGGTTTACTAATTTAAAACAAGAATTTGAAGATAGTGGGGTATATAAATTTAGAGTTAAAGTAAGAGATAAATTCCCTGCTAGAACCTTCCAATCCAGTTCAGTTTATTTAAATGCAAAAGCATTAACCTCATCCTCATATTGGGGGTTAAAGGATATTAAAACAGATCAAATGGTAATTGATTTTGATACTTCATATACTAAAATAAGTGCTGATAGTGGTAGTAATTATTTCACAGTACATATGGATGGTTTAGAACCAGAAAGATATTATCAATTAATGATTAAAACAATAGTTGAAGGTGAAACTCTTATAATTGAAGATAAAGGTAATTATTTTAAAGTTGTTAGATAATGGCAAAAGAAGAAGTACAATTTAATAAAGAAGTTTATGGTAAGGTTACTTACCCTAAAATTGTAAATACAGAATTTTCAGAATTAGTAACTGTGGAGGATGCTCCACTAGCTATACCGGAACCTATGACAGTAGCTGAATTTTTTGAAGAATATGATAGACTATTCTTCCAAATCCCCAGAACTGGAGCTAATGCTTCTCATACCGCTTTAGTGGATAGAAGTTCTTCATATATAGGGGTTGCTGGTCAATCTTCGGAAATTGAAGCTTTATTAAACGAAATATCAGATCTAAGATTACAATTACTTACAGCACAACAAGAAATTGTGAATTTATCAGCTAATGTATAATGGAAGAAATAACCGTAATATCTACTGGTTCGGCAGAATTTATTAACCAAAATTATTCTCCTAAAGATGAAAATTTATTTAATACATTTTCATTAAATAGAGATTATGGTGCTCCACAAGATGTAATTGAGTTACATGTTTTTGATGGTGGAGGATTACTTCTAACCTCTTCTTATGATTTTAATAATTTTCAAACCCAATTAACTGATCCTTCTTCAAGTTTATTTAATAAAATAATTATTGACCCAGAGGAAGATGTTAAAAATTTAGGTTTTGAAGCAGGTACTTTTAATTTAACTTATTATCCATATAGAAATATACTTCTAAGTAATGAACAAAGAAGATTTTTTATTAAGGATATTTCTGATGATAGAACAGAACTTAGAATAGTCACAAATGAATTATCATACGATGCATTAAGTACATCTTATTTTAATTATATAAATTCAAAAGCTAATAAAAGTTTTTATTCCGATTTTCTTTTAAATTTTGGTGATAATAATACAATATTAGGAGTTAATACTTTATTAGATACTGATTTAACTACCGAACCTAGTGTTTATATAAAATTATATGAAGCACTTCCCGATAATCTGGGAGAAAAAGATACTTTATGGCTTTCAGAACAAATATCAGATCCATTTACTTATAAAGTAGATATAAACATATTACCTGATGAAGAAGAAGAAGAAATTACTTTATTAAGGGGACCTAATACTAATGTAGATTTAAATTTACAAACTAATGTAACTACAAAATATCTTAATGTAAGTGAAATTTTAGATAGTCCATTAACTTCTTCTTTACAACAAATAAAATCTATATTAGAAGAAAAAAGCGTAAATATAAATATAGATTATGAAGATTACAATAATTTTGTCCATTTTTCTTCCGCTTATCAAAGATTAGAAAATTTTAAAGAAAAATTAAGATTAATTGAAGGATATCAAAGTGATTTAGATTCTTTTAAAGGATTAGGTCCCTTAACAGATCAAAGCCATATATCATCCTCCAAAGTAACTTTACAAAATAATATTGATACTATCATTAGACAATTTGATGGGTATGAATATTTTCTTTATTATACTTCTGGATCAAAATCATGGCCTAAATCCGGCTCTACAGTAGCACCTTATACTAATTGGGGAGTAGATTCTGTATCCGCTTCAGTTTGGTACGGATCAGAAGATGAAAATAGTGACTTTTTTGGAGGTCAAATACTATCAGCCTCACTTTATAATGATACTAATAGAAACTATATTTGGAATACCCTTCCTGCTTATATAAAAGAGGATCCTCAAAATAGTAATTTAGAATTATTATCCTCTATGTTAGGTCAACATTTTGATACCTTATGGACTTACACTAGAGCTTTAACAGATATAAAAGATAATGATAATAGAATAAATAAAGGTATTTCAAAGGACCTAGTAGCGGATACCTTACGTTCTTTAGGTATTAAATTATATACTTCTAATAGAACTAATGAAAATCTATTCCAAGATTTATTAGGCCTATCACCTTCTGGTTCAGCTACTCCCGATACCGGTTCTCAAAGAGTAGAAACATATGTTTCTGTATCTAATGAAGCTAATACTACAGATAATTTAAATAAAGAAGTATATAAAAGAATATATAATAATTTACCTTATTTATTAAAAACTAGAGGTACTAGACAAGGTTTAAGAGCATTAATAAATTGTTTTGGAATTCCTGAAACAATTTTAAAAGTAAATGAATATGGAGGAGATCAGAAAAATGTTCCTACTGTAAATCAAGTTATAGATAGGTTTGCTTATGGGTTAAATACTAATCCATTACATTTAACATCATCTATATCATCTAGCACAATAAACATTCCATGGTTACCATTTGTAACTAATTTTTCTGATGAATGGCAATCAGTAAATGTAAATTGGAATATTATAGAAGGTGTTTGGAATGGACCTAAAGCGGCTAGTGCAACTCCAGATACAGTAGAATTTAGATTTAAATCAAATGGTATCCCATCTTCTTCTTACTATAGTCAATCATTATTTCAAGTAAGACAGGATTCTGATACTAAGTTTGGAGTACAATTATTATATCCTTCGGCTTCTAATGCCTCATATGGAAGTCCTGTATTAAATGATAGATATTCAGTATATGGTGAACTAAGATTTTTCTTATCAGGTTCACAAGGATATGCTAAAACAGAACCTATTTATGCCCCATTCTTCTCTGGTAGTTGGTGGTCATTAAAGTTAAACAGAGAAACTAGTAGTGTCTTTATATTTGATAGTGGTTCAAATCAAGATTATACATTAACAGTAAAAAGTACTGATTATAATGGTAAAGATGGTACTTTTATAAAATATCAAGCATCACAAAGTTTACATATTAATGGAACAACATCTGCATCATATAATGGTTCTTGGCATGACTTTAGATATAGTTCAGGAAATTTAGTATTAGATGGACATTTAGGAGGTACTGGTAGCAATAATGTATTATCACCAGATGGAGTAGTATTTGATGGTGCTTTCCAAGAGGCAAGAATGTGGTCAACTATATTAAGTGAATCTGCCTTTAATCAACATGTATTAGATCCACGTTCTATAAGATCAAATGAAGTTACTTCATCAATGTTTGATCTAATATTTAGACTACCCTTAGGAAATGATTTACAAATATCAGGTTCATTTGGAGACAATAAAGTAACCTCAGTACATCCATCCATAACTGGTTCATTTGTACCTACAGCTTCTTTCTTCTTAGGTACTGGTTCTTCTACTGTTTCTTATGGAATAATAACGAATTTTACCGGTTCAAGTTATCAACCAACGGAATACTTTGCATTAGTAGAATCACCTAATTTAGGCGCTTATAATCCCGTAGATGATAAAATTAGGATAAAAAATACATCTCAAGTTTCTGGTTCAACTTTATCACCTTATGTATCCATACAAGATATTTCTTTCCCTCCTAACCAAGAAACTATTGATGTAAATGATGTAGAAGTAGCTATATCACCACAAGATAGCATAAATAAAGATATTACAGAACAGTTAGGATATTTTAACATAGATGAATTTATAGGTGATCCTAAGTTAGCTTTATCATCATCCTATGATGGGCTAGATCATGTTAAAAAATTCTATTTTGATAAATACTTTAGAAAACAAAATATTACTGATATAGTTCAATTATTATCATATTTTGATAGTTCATTATTTAAAATGATTAGGGATTTCGTTCCTGCTTCAACTGAATTATCAACTGGATTTTTAATTAAATCTCATTTATTAGAAAGAAATAAAACTAAAAGATTTGATCCTTCATTTACATTTATAGACTTTAGTGGTTCATTAACTGTACCTAGTATAACTGGTTCAAATCCAATGAATGAAAATCTAGATACAAGCTATACTGGAAAAATTTTAATCCCATCTAGTTCGGCTAATACTATTACTGCATCGGGGGTAACTTTTAATTTTACTGATAATAGAGAACCAATAACAGGAGAATTTAGTGGAAGTGAATTTACAGCATATACTCAACCTACTTCTAGTATGGTTACAGAAAAAAGTTTATTTAGAGTAGGTCCTGATACATCCACAGCTGCATCATTTTCATTAATACCTTTTAACCCAGAATTAAATAATGTTATTGAAGCAAGAAAATCTAATCAATTTATGGATGTGGATTATTCTACTAATATTATAACACCTGTAAATATAGGATTTATTACTAGTAGATCTATAGGTGATATTACTGAAGCTGATAGTCCTTTTTTAGATGCACCTATTCAAGATAGTAATTATTCTTTACAAAGATATTTAAGACCTAGATATTTAGGTTCTAAAACAATATCTCAAGAATATAACGTTTATAATGAAGGAGATGAATCATATGGATCTTCTCCCTCAATAGATTTAAACTCTTTAAAATTTGCTTATTTTTCAGAAATTGTAGAAACAGGATCCGCATTTCCAGAAAGGGCAAATGTGTATTTAAAATATTTAATTGATGGAAGATCTAATGTAGTTGAATTAACTAGGGAAAATGAATTTATATTTGAAGTACAAAATATATTTAATCAAAAGAAACAATTAGATATATCTTTAGATAATAATATAGAATTTTCTGAACAAAAATATTTAGATGGTATAAAACCAATATATGCTGGAGGGTTTAGTTATTTACCTATGTTGCAAAACCCTACTGGAAGTAGTACTTTAGTATATAAATTTACTACGGGATCTATAGAAACTGAAGACCAAGGAGATATCTTACCTTTACCTGATAGTTTAGAAGGTAATTATGTACAAATAGGTAATTATGAATTAGGAAACATTCAAGTTGTTAGTGGAAGTAACTTTGTATCTATAGCAGGAACACCTTCTATTAATTTAACTAGAAATACACCTGTAAATAGAGATTCTATTTGGTGGGATAATGATTTATTAATTAATGTAGAAGGAGAATTAGAGTTAAAATTAACAATTCCTAAAAATCCTTCTGCTTCATTTGATGATTTAAGATGGAATCCGTTTAATGGTACTTCCCCATTACAGTCCTCTTCAGTTGACCTGGGAGAATCGGCTATAATAAAAGCTGTTTATTATGTAAGTAATTCTGCTGTAGTACCTAAAAATACAGATTCCACTAATGCATTATTAGAATACTCAGATTCTGCATTAGGAGGAGTTTTTCAAACCTCTGATACTAATCCTTTAATAGGTAGTGCATCATTAGAAATAGGATTACAATCAGCCCAATATTCAGTACCAAAACAAACTTATTATTATCCATCTGATCCTATAGTCAGTATAACAGGTAGTATTACTGATGGAGGAGATGCTGATAATGGAGGAGCATTTTTCCTAAGAAATAATACGGGTTCATTTAATATTTTAACAGCTTCCGTGTCTATGTCAACCCATTTTGGTAATTTCCAACAATCATCTTCTATATATGTTTCTCAATCCGATTCATTTGGTGTAGTAGATGAAGAATTTTTTATTGAAGAAGGGGATATTTTTAGATTTGTAGATAAAAAAGCGGGATCGGCTGGTACAGGTAGTGGAGTATTTCCAAGAGAATTTGAAAGACAAGTAAAAAGAGTAAATACTGTACTTAGAGATGAAGTAACTAATACTAGAAGAATAACAATTGAATTTGACAAAGACATACCAGCCAGAGCTTGTGAAGATTTTACAACGGCTGCTAATGGTAATAATGCCAGACAAATAAAAAGATTTGTAATTTTAAAGAAAGTAGAAGATGAAACCAACATAGTTTTAGATTTTCCTAAACAACCTGGTAAAACATCTTCCGGAATTATATTATCTAGTGATACACCTAAAATTATAAAGGATAGAGCTGGTAATATAGTTAAAGAATTAAAATCACAAAATTTAATTTCATAAAAAAAGAAAAATACTATATTTATATATAACAAGAATAAACCATGGGATACTTAAACAATATTACAGTTACTGTAGATGCCATCCTAACAAAAAAAGGACGTGAATTATTAGCACGAAATGATGGCTCTTTTCAAATTACACAATTTTCTTTAGCTGATGATGAAATAGATTATACACTATATAATCCTAATCACCCATCTGGCTCCGCTTTTTATGGAGAAGCTATTGAAAATATGCCCGTTATAGAGGCGTTTCCGGATGAAACACAAATAATGAAATATAAATTGCTTACTTTACCTAGAGGTACTGCTAAGTTACCTGTTTTAGAATTAGGATTTACTACTATTACTCTGAAACAAGGTGCATCACTATCATTAACACCTCAAACATTAAATTATCTAGGAACCGATTCAACATTTGAAGCAAGTGGTTATACTGCTACTATAGGGGATTCTAGAACATTACAAACTTTTGAAGGTGTAGGTGTAAATACGGCAGATGCTGCAGATTTAAATACAACTAGTACTATTGGAACTAATGTCTCCAGAACAGTAATAGGTACTACTTTAAATTTAACAGCCACAACTGTTAATACATTATTTGGAACTTCAACTACCTTAAATACAATATTAACTGTTACTGGTAGAGATTCTGGAGCACGTTTAACAATCCCTGTGAATATAACTAAAGTAACTACATAAAATAATATAATATGAGCTTCGTAAGTTTAAACGCCAGTGATTTTGTAGTTAGCGCAGATTCCATAACTTCTACTTTATGGACGGGAGGAGTACCTACATTAAATAATTTTTTTACATCTTCAGCTACATCTTCATTTAATTTCTTTTTAGATGTTTTTCAGACTAGTTCAGTAAGATCTGATGCTGAAGTACAATTTTCAATTGCCTATGGAGAGGTAGAAGGTTCAGGTTCAGCTCCATTTAATAATTTAGTAACAGGAAGTTCTCCTTCAAAAGTATCATATGGTCAATATAGAACTTTAGTGAATGGAGATGAAAATACTAATTTTAGTTTTGGAACAGGAAATACAGATTCTAGAGATATTTATGTCTTAAATATTAATAGAGCAAGATATAAAGAAAAAATATTCCCAGGAACATTTAATTTAGTACTATCAGGTTCGGATGGTACTAACCCAGCAAGAGTACAATTAACTGATAATTCTAAAGATGTTACAGCTTTAACATTTACTGATGCAGGTAGAGTATTTGATATTGTAAGTGGAACTAATGGTAGTGCTGTATCTACAGCTGTAACAGGAGGTATTACTGCTGGATTTACTCCATCAGGTTCATACGGTAAATTTTTACCTGATGTAGGATTAATAATATTAAATCCTAGAGCATTAGCATTATCTCAATCATTAGGAGGAGTAGGATTAACTATTAATGATGATTTAACCGATACTGCAATGGTAGCTAATAATAGTAATTTATTTGAAAGTATAAAATTAGCTCAAACCTTTTCACTTAATTCAGAAGAAACTATTACATCTGATTTTGTATTTGTTAGAGTAAGAAATACAGATTTTAATTATTCAAC
>CEOJ01018256.1_pt1 | contig 19209 bp, 21 predicted proteins | sample 530281 | NCBI WGS metagenome assembly CEOJ01 (sample SAMEA2619879, study PRJEB7988) | marine metagenome | isolation source: saline water (ENVO:00002010), including | reverse complement strand
GAATTATTGGTGATAGTTTATTCATTTTCATCAAAATTCCTCTCTATCAACTTTTGAAGATTATCGATCGCAGAAATTTCATCTTTGCCATTAGCAGTAATTAAAATTTCAGAACCTTTAGATGCTGCAAGCATAAGTATTTTCATAATACTCTTAGCATCAGCTACCTTATCACCTTTTTTAATTTCAATATTGGAATTAAATTTATTCGTCAATGTAACTATTTTTGCAGCCGCTCTCGCATGCAAACCAAGTTTATTTTTTATTAATAGTTTTTTTTCTTTCATCGTTTATTTCAACAACTCCATCTCGACCACCCTCTATTGCTTTAAGTGTAAGATTATCTAAGTTCAGATTTGGATAGTTAAATATATTCAATAACATTGATAGATTTATACCCGATACAATTTTCACATTTTTGTAGCATGAAAACTCTTTTGCTATGTTGCTAGGAGTCGAACCAAACATATCTGTTAAAATTATTACACCTTTTCCGTTATCTAGCACTTTCACATATTGTCTAGCCAAATTTATGATGTCAGCGGGTTTATCATAATAATCAATTGATAATAATTCTGTTCTCATAGGCACGGAACCATAAGTTGATTTTGCAGTTAACAAAAGCTGCGACCCTATATCATTATGCGTTAATAAAAGAAGTCCTACGTTCATACTTATCGAATACTAAATTTTATATTATTATACTGGCCTTATCTATTCATATAAAGCCCTTATCTTATTTGATCAAATTCCTATAGAAGAATAGTCGTATTTTAAGTTCCAAATTGAGAAAAAAATTAATGACTGAACTTTTGTATATGTCTTTTTATTTCTTCTTTGGAGGTTGAATTTCTGATATTCAGTAAAAAACTTTTATCCTCTAGCATGGCCGCTATATTTGATAAAAGATCAATATGAAGGCTATCCTCTTTTTCAGGTACTATTAGAGCAAAAACAATATCAATATCATTTCCATCAATAGATTCGTAATTGAGAGGTGCATCAAGTTTGATAATGATTATTTTCGGTTCTGTTGTATTTGGTATGCGCGCATGTGGTATTGCAATACCTTTTCCTAGACCAGTTGTTCCAAGTTTTTCTCTTTCATAAAGTTTCTCAAAAATTATATCTTTTTCAACTTTATGATCTTGAGACATTTTCATAGCAATAAATTCAAGAAGATTTTTTTTACTCTTTGATTTAAGGTCTAAAACTATATTTTCACTCTCAATATATTCTGAAATATTCATTTTGCTAAATTTTTTCTCTCATTTGATGGTGGTATTGATAGAGATTCTCTATATTTAGTAATAGTTCTTCTAGCAATTTTGAATCCATTCTTGGAGAGGCTATCCGCAATTTGAATATCACTCAATGGAGACTTAGGATTCTCTTTAGCAACAATATCTTTCAAAAGTGATTTAACTGATGTGGATGACGCCATAGCTCCAAATTTAGTTTTTATCTCTGATGAAAAAAAGTACTTCATTTCATAGACTCCTCTGGGAGTTTGAATATATTTTTTATTTGTACATCTTGATACTGTTGATTCATGCATCCCGATTTTTTGAGCAATATCTTTAAGCCGTAGTGGTAGCATGGCAGACTCACCCTTGTTTAGAAAGTTAATTTGTTTTTTTATGATAGTTTTCCCAACCTTAAGTATGGTTACATTTCTATTTTGTAATGCTTTTAGAAAAAATTTAGCATCTTGTAGATTGGACTTAACATATTCAATATCTTTTTTCGATGTAATTTTTTTGGCTAATGCTTCGTACTCTTTGTTAATTCTTATCTTTGGATTGATATTAGGATTAAGTTCTGTAACCCATTTATTATCTTTGAATGTAACAATAACGTCTGGGATAATTTGTTCATGTTCTAATGATTCATCGATGATATTACCAGGTTTAGGATTTAACGATTTAATAATTTTTATACAATCTTTGTTATAATCTTTTTTTTCTAACTCAGCAAAGAAATTATTTATAGTTGATAATTTTGGATTAATTGTGTCATCTAGCTTATTGATAATTTTTTTAGCTTCAACATACAATTTATCATCAAGATGATAATGTTCAAGCTGAATGAGGAGACAGTCTTTGAGAGATGTCGCTCCAGATCCAATAGGATCTAGATGCTGGATTTTATGTAAGACTGCAAAAATTTCTTGAAATGAAATATCCATGCTCTTATTTAAAAGGATGAAGATGTTTTCTAAACTTTCAGTCAAATAACCCGAATCACTAATATAGTCAATTAAGTTATAGGCTATTAACTCATCAGATTGATTTATTGACGACATACTAATTTGCCACATCAGATATTCTCTTAATGTTTGATGTGGTTGGGCTAATTGTTCGTAGCCATCAATTGATTCGGCATTGTTCGTCTTTTTTGAATCATATATATTATCTCCAGTTGAGTATATTACTTCTGAGGAAACATCACTTTCCAGAAATGGATTTGTGAGGATTTTATCATCGATTTCTTTTTGCAATTCAATAGAGTTAAGTTGTAATAACTTTATTGCCAATTTGATTTGTAAAGTCATTGCAAGTTTATTATTTAAAGAAATTTTTTGTTTAATATTTGTTATCATAATCTGAAGTCTTCCCCTAAATAGACTTTTTTAACAAGCGAGTCTTTGATTATTTCTTTTGATTTTCCGAATGATATAACTTTACCATCACTTAGAATATATGACTCATCACAAACTTTAAGAGTTTCTCTCACATTATGGTCAGTTATGAGAACTCCTATACTAGAACTTGTTAGCGACTTTATAATCTTTTGTATTTCTATTACTGATATTGGATCTATACCAGCAAATGGCTCATCTAGCAGGAGAAATTTTGGCTCAATGGATAAAGCTCTAGCTATTTCAACCCTCCTTCTCTCACCACCCGATAGGCTTGCACCTTTATTATCAAGTATATTTTCAATCTGTAAAATGTTAATCAAATAGTCAAATTTATTTTTAATTTGAATATCTGACAATGACTTTCTCGTTTGTAATATAGCCATTATATTATCCTTAACACTGAGATTTCTAAATATCGATGCTTCTTGAGGAAGGTAGCTGACCCCAAGATCAGAACGAATGTGCATTGGTGAGTTAGTTATATTTTCATCGCCCATATAAATTTGGCCTTGGTCACACCTTATTAAACCAACCAACATATAGAATGTAGTAGTTTTTCCGGCCCCATTAGGTCCAAGTAATCCAACTACTTTCCCTGTATCTACTTTAATGGAAACCTCAGATACAACTGTTTTGTCAGTATACTTTTTTGTTAAACCCTCGCATGACAAATGTACAGTCTTTTTCATTTCTTGGTTCTCGTCTTTAAGATTGTTTTCACTCGCTCTTTTATTTTTAAAGCATCATTAGATGATTTTTTCAAAACTTTCCAGGTCTTACTCTCCATATTATAGACTAATTTGTCACCCTGTATTTGCCCTACCTTATCTTCATCAAATGATAGTCTCTTAGCTTTTGATAATATTTTAACATAACCATTATCTATATCTGCAATCATGCCCACACCACTTGTTTTGGAATCAGGTGTTTTAATAACTCCAAATTTATCAGTTTCAACTTTTTCTTCTTTAGGATATATGACTGCTGATTGTGTAGTAATATCCATTTCTATCGATCCAAGACCGTCATGTTTAGTGAATTGTACATCTCCATAGAGATATACTGATTCGAACAATGAATCTGGATCAAGAGCTTTTTTCGCTGTGACTATCCAGTATCCATCATTTTCACTTAATATTTTCATAGATGGACTGACAACCTCAGACCTTTCGCTATTAGGAAATTTTTCTAATCTTTTACCATCTAAAATCCAACTTATCTCTCCTTTTTTATTAGTTTCAGTCATAGTAAAATCCGTCAGATAGTGATTGGCAATTTTATCATCAAGCTGATCATCCCTATTTAATGCACTTGATAGAATGTATTCAACTATTATGATTAATAACAGCAAGAATAGTAAAAGATAGATATTCTTTTTAGTTTTGTGATTATCTAGGAATTTATTTAACACTTTTTTTTGCAATACAAATCAAATCACAGACATCTCTGACCGCGCCTTGTCCGCCTTTCCTAGGCGTAATCCAATGTGGTTCAGCAGTATGATTAATATAGTTAGCATTAGGCACTGTTATACTCAAGCCAACTTTAGAGAGTAGATTAGAATCAACTATATCATCGCCAACAAAGCATGTTTGAGAGTAACTATATTTTTGGGAAAAATTATCATTAAAAGATTTTAGTTTATCTCTGCAATCTTGAATTATATTTTTAATACCTAGCTCTTTACCTCTTTGTTCTACAGCCTTCGAAAATCTACCACTTATTATTGCAATCTCAATTCCTAAGTTTTTTATAAGCAATAGTCCGTGACCATCTTGCGCATAAAATTTTTTTGATTCTTCTCCTCTTTCATCAATATAAATGCCGCCATCAGTGAGAACACCATCTACATCTAAAATTAAAAGAGAGATTTTACTTGCTCTTGCAAGAGTATCTGTTGATATATTTTGCATGTATGCAGAATATCTTTCCAATTCCATATCTTATTCAATTCCTTTCTTGAGTAACAAATTCAAAGTTAGTAATCCAGAAAGAGATTTTTTTCTGTCAACTACAATTAAAGAGGTAATTTCATTTTTTTCCATAATATTTAATGCTTCTGCGGCTAATATATCATCTGTAACTTTTATGAATTTTTTAGTCATAACAGTTTTTAAGAGTATATTTGAAATATTTGGATTTTTTTTCAATGTTCTTCGTAAGTCACCATCCGTGAATATTCCTACTACATTTTTTTTATCATCTATTGCTATTACAACACCATGGTTATATTTTGACATTACTTCGATAGATTTCATTAATTTATTATCGTAATTTGTTAAAGGTAATTTTTTTGTAAACATAACGTCGCTGACTTTTTTCAATAGTCTTTTTCCAATGGATCCGTGGGGATGAGATTTTGCAAAATCTTTAGATGTAAATCCTCTACATTCTAGCAATGTTATCGCCAAGGCATCTGATATTCCTATGGCAGTAATAACACTTGATGTAGGTGTCAAATTCAGCGGACATGCCTCAGAGGGTACTCCACAATCTATAACTATATCGGATGATTTTGCCAAAGATGACTCTTTATCACCAACAACTGATATGATGTTAATTTTTAGTAACTTTATGATCGGTAATAATTGAAGTATTTCTCTGGTTTCACCTGAATTTGAATAAACTAAAACAACATCATCATTCTTTAATCCGCCTATGTCTCCGTGTAATGCCTCTCCTGCATGTATGAATGTGGATGGTGTTCCAGTACTTGACAGTGTTGCCGATGACTTTGCAGCAATATGACCAGATTTACCTAATCCTATTGTAACCACTCTCCCTTTGCATTTTAAAATTATGTCGCAAGCTTCCTCAAAACTCTGGCCAATTTTATTTGCAATAGAGGCAAGAGATTTACTCTCAATCTTTATGACATTTTTTGCGATTTTAATTTTATTAATTTTTCTCATACTATTGATACAAACTGTATTGATATACTACAAATGATATTAGCAATATTATATTTATTAATCTTGTCGATATTAAGTTATAATTTTTTCGTATGATTATCAACATAAGTGTTGTAAAGAATATCATTAATATATCTCTATAAATGTAGTTTTTGCCTATCAAATCTGATGATGTGTCGATAAACCCTACTATACCTATTACTAAAAGGATATTAAAAATATTAGATCCTAAAATATTACCAAATATAAAATCAATTCTTTTTCTTCTTATGGATGCAATACTTGCTGCTAGCTCAGGAATACTTGTACCTATCGCTGTAATAGATAACCCTATAATGTAGTCAGATACACCTATCATTGTAGCTATGCTAATAGCACCTCTCAAAAATATTTCTGTACCAATTAACAGGATTGATAATCCAAAAAAAAGAAAAAATAAAACTCCTGTTATTTTGTCACTCGGTTGAGTATTTGTACTATGCCGCACTTGGTCAAATAATGTTTTATATAAAACTAAAAAAACTAAAAAGGAGAGAGAGAGTATAAATGAATCTTTTAAATCAATTACTCCATCAGATAATAAATAAAATATGAGAAAAGATAAAAATATAAGGAATTTTAAAAAATAACTCTCTTCGCTACTCAAATCTTCTTTGAAAGTTGATGGTTCTATTTTTAAAAATAATAAACTAATAGCAAATACAAATGCAATGTTGGCAATATTCGAGCCTAACGCATTTCCTACAGCAATATTAGATTTTTGATCTAAAGCACTTAATATAGATATAAAAATTTCAGGCGCCGATGTTGCGATACCAATAAACAATAAGCTAGATATAAAGTAGGAAATTTTTAGAATACTTGATAATTTTTCGGTATTACTGACAACAATTGATGCACCTAAAGCAATTAAAATTAATCCTGCTATGAAATAGACAATCCCTAAAGTGAACATAAATTTTTATAGAATAAGTTAATAGTCCACGCTGTGAACATCTATTTCAAATTCCTCTTTCACGTTACCATCATTAACTTGTGATTCTCGTTTTTGTAAATAAGATTCACGTATGAATATGTATTTATCTTTTGCAGCCGTATCAAGAATCTTAGTAGCTCTTAAAAGTCTTGCTCTTGTATCAACGATGTCAAGTGTTTGAAGTACTTGTCTCTCTTCATGATGTAGCTGTTCAACAGGAGAGAGTTCATAATCTACTATCATTGATGGTCCATCTCTAAAAGATGATGGTCCTAAAAAAGGCAGTACTAGGTAAGGCCCATCCGGTACACCCCAAAACCCTAAAGTTTGACCAAAATCCTCTTTATTTTTGCTTAAGCCTAGCGGAGTTGCAACATCAAATATGCCAAATATACCTAATGTTGAATTCAAGAAGAACCTCATAGTATCTCGCCCGGCTTGAGCAAATTTAAGCTGAAGTAAATCATTTGTAATTGTTCCTATTTCGCCAAGATTACTGAAAAAATTAGAAATACCAACTTCAACAGGATCAGGAGTAACATATTTATACCCCTTTGCTATAGGCTTTAGGACATTATCATCAACTATCTCATTAAATTCAAATATAGCTCTATTCATAGGCTCTAACGGATCATCATCGCTAGCGTATGTACTGGGAACAATTATTAAAACTAGTAATAACAGGAATAATCGATACTTTTTATGCATTCTCATTTGTTTGAACATATATTAAACAATGATATTATTATACACCATGCTATGAAGTTTTTTAAATACATAATAATTATTTTAGTCTTATATGCACCAACATCGGTCATATCACAGACCAATCCAGACATATTTCTGAAGCAGAGCGTAGAAGAGGTATCTTTATTTATATCGAAGAATAAGGAGCAGCTAGAGAGAGACGATAAATTTTTGGAAGAGAAAATGAATGAACTTGTCATACCTAGATTTGATATAGTTCTTATGTCTAAGATAACACTTGGAAAATCAACCTGGACCAGTATAAGTGAAAACCAAAAAAATAGATTCATTGAATCTTTCAAAAGCCTAATGGTAAGAACATATATGAAATCTCTTACTGTATTTGATGGTGAAAAAATTAAATTTTTGCCTTATGTGCCAGGAAAAAGAATAGATGTAGCTAAAGTAAAATCTCTCTATATAATGAGCGATGGTGATCTACCTGTAAATTATAGGCTCAAAAAAAATGATAACGGAGACTGGAAAGTTTTTGATATAATTATAGATGGAATTAGTTTACTTAAAAATTACAGAACTGATTTTCAAAACCATGTCAAGAATTATGGAATAGAGTCGCTTATCAAAAAGCTTAATGAAGATTAGCTAAATGGTCTTATTGATATAATTAATTTAGGCAACAAAGTTAAAACTGCTAACAGAGCAACTAACATAGCTAATCCTGTAAAGAGTCCGAATAAAATAGTCGGAATAAAATTAGAGAGAATCAAAATAGAAAATCCAAAAATTATAGTTATACCTGTGAAAAATATTGCTCGCCCAATACTATCATGTGAATTGATTAGTGCATTTTCATAGTTTTTTGAGTTTATATATTCTTCTCTGAACCTATAAATATAATGAATACTATTATCAACAGCAATTCCAATAGTGATAGCTGCGATTGTAATGGTCATCATATCAAGTGGTAAATTAAGTAAACCCATAAGGCCTAGAACAAATGTTGCCGCCAGTAAATTTGGTATAATTCCTATTACTGCGAGTAGAATAGATTGAAATAGTACAAGAAACATTATCGTAATACCAAGCATTACAAAACCTAGGGACATAATTTGTGAATCAAATAAACTTTGAAGCATATTATTATACAAAATAAGTATTCCCGTTAAATAAAACTCGTCATTGTTTAATCCAACTTCTTTTTCTAAATCATTATTTATTTTTTTAATCAGAGCATTTCTCCTTAAATCTTTTTTAGAGTCCAAAATACGTACGTTTATTCTTGCTTCATTCTTATCAATAGATACATATGGGTTTACCGCTATATCTCTTACTTCATCAGGTGCTCTTTTGTAAAGTAAAGCCAGCTCTAAACTGTCCAATTCTTTATTATCGTTTACTATCTCTGCTACTCTAACTGTAGAGGCTAATGATAAAACTTTTCCTATTTCCGGAAGAGAGTCAAGATAATCATGGACCTTTTTGATTTTATTAATCTTATCAACAGTGAACCAATCTGCGTCTTGAGTTTCCTCGTCATCAAGAAGATCCTCTTCAAAGTCATCATTTAATAAATTCTCATTATCTTTAAATTTTATGATGATATCCATCGGTGTAGTGCCGCCAAGCTTATCATCAATTTGTTTCATGCCTTGATAAATTTCAGTATTAGATTTGAAATAATTAATAAAACTATTTTCTACCCTTAGTTGAGCAACTCCAAAAATTGTTGTAAGTAATAGAACCATGCTGACTAGGTAGACTACTCTACCTTTATTTAAAGTTATCTGAGCGAGCATATTTGTTAGGGGGAAACGGTTATTTCCACTGGTAGATTTGTTTGTCTCATAAGATGTAAAACTTATCAATGATGGTAGCAAGAGGAAAGACGTTAGAAATGTCACAATAAGACCTATTGTCATCATATAGCCAAAATCTATCACGGGCTTTATGTCACTGAAGACTAATGATGCAAAAGCAACGATAGTTGTTAATGCCGTGTATAAACAAGGCCATACCATTTGAGATGTCGTTTGACATATTAATTTATATTGATCGTTTATTTGAGATGACAATTGCTTGTATCTTACAATCAAATGTATATTCATTGATAACGTTAATATAAGCATTAATGATATGAAATTAGAGGATATTACTGTAACTTTCCAATCAAGAAAACCTAAAATACCAATCATAAAAATCACAGAGTATACACAGCTTGCTATAGGCAAGATAACCCATTGAAGTTTCCTGAAAATAACAATTAGTGTTACTAATATAAAAATAAAAACGCCTATTCCAAAATTAATCAAATCGCTTTTTACATACCCGATCATATCATCAGCAATCATTGGAATGCCTCCCATTTTAATGTCGGCATCATATTTAGATTCAAATTCGAATTTAATTCTTCTCAGCTCATTGAGGATACTATGTATTCTTTCGTCATAAATTTTTTTACTGATTTGATATTTGGCATTAATCTCATCAAGAGTTTTTTGTTCATTTTTAGAAATATCTTCATTTATTTTTTTAGAGATTAAATCTGATCTATAACGAGCTAATTCCATTAATTTACTATCAGTAACAAGATTTATTTGGATAGCTGTCGTGTTGCCATCTTCACTTATAATTAGATTTTTATATATTGGACTATTTAGAATCTCTTTTTTTGCTCTAGAGAGATTCACACTTTCTGATAAAATATTTGGAACATTTTCTATCATCTCTATGAAACTTAAATTTGAACTTTCTACGAGAGGGATATCAACAATTGATACAACAGATTCTATTCCACCCAACTCTAATATTGTTCCTTTAAGATCTTTTATTGCATCAAGATTTCTTGAATTAAAAATATCCGATTTGTTTGGTGTAAATGTAAAAATTACAAAATCATTTGTAGAATAATTTTTTGTTGTTTCTCTGTATGTCATCAGATCTTTATCATTTTCAAGTATTAGGGAGTCAGCTGATGCATCCAACTTGAAATTGCTAATAAATATGGATGATGAGGATAATATTATAATAAGGGCAATTAATGTTCTTCCAGGAAATTTAAGAATGTTATCGAAATAAATCTTTGAGATAATAGTTTTCATTGTATTATGTACTCTAAGATTTAGAATATCTAAACATAATACTCTTTTAAAGCAAATTATGGATAAATTGATTATAAACAGAACTCTTCCAATTGATGGAGAGGTATCAATATCAGGCGCTAAAAATGCTGTTTTACCTATGATTTGCGCATCTGTAATGGTATCCAAAAACTCTGTTAAGATCAGAAATGTTCCGCATCTTCATGATGTTACTACAACGTTAAGATTATTAACTCAGATGGGGGTAACTACTACCATGGACGAACAAATGAGCATAAGTCTTGATGCGTCTACTATTAATAATAGTTTTGCTCCATATGATTTAGTCAAGACCATGAGAGCGTCTATATTAGTCTTGGGGCCTCTGCTAGCAAAATACGGTGAAGCTAAAGTCTCATTGCCAGGTGGATGTGCAATAGGAACAAGACCTGTGAGTCTACATATAGAAGCACTTGAAAAAATGGGCGCAGTAATTGAGATAGAAAACGGTTATATTTCTGCCAAATGCAATAAATTACAAGGAACTTGTATTGAATTTCCAAAAACAACAGTCACTGGCACAGAGAACATTCTTATGGCATCTACACTTGCAAGAGGAAAAACTCTCATAAAGAATGCTGCGATGGAGCCCGAGGTTATCGATTTAGCGAATTTTTTGATAAAAATGGGTGCAAAAATTTCAGGACACGGAACAAGCACCATAGAGATTGATGGCGTTGAAAATCTTGAGGGAGTTTCTTACTCGGCCCTACCCGATAGAATTGAGACTGGAACATTCTTGGTGGCAGCAGCAATAACAGGAGGCAGAATAATAGTTAAACACGCTATATCATCTCATCTCGAAGCTGTATTGAAAAAATTACAACAATCAGGCGCAGAAATCCATTTCACAGAAAGTGAAATTCATTTAGATATGAAAGGGAAGAGACCAAAGGCTATTGATATTGATACAGGCCCATACCCTCAATTTCCAACTGACATGCAGGCACAGTTGACAGCATTGAATGCTATAGCAGACGGTACTAGCATTATCAGAGAAAATATTTTCGAAAATCGCTTTATGCATGTGCAAGAAATGACTAGAATGGGTGCTGACATCAAATTAGATCAAAATCGCGCTATTGTAGTTGGTAAAGAAGAATTAGTAGGAGCTCAAGTAATGGCTACGGATTTGAGAGCATCTGCAAGTTTGATATTGGCAGGATTAGTAGCTAAAGGTAAGACAGAAATTGAGAGAATATATCATATTGATAGGGGATATGACTGCATTGAAGAAAAACTTCAACAGCTTGGAGCTGATATACTCAGGGTACCAATGTGAGTTATAATATTTAATTATGTATTTAGCTATTTCAAAAGGAAGAATCTTAGAAGAATCTCTTAAATTACTCGAACGTCTAAATATTAAATGCGAAGAATCACCAATGGATTCTCGTAAATTAATTTTTAGAACTAATGACAAAAATATGAAGATAATAATTGTGAGAGCAAGCGATGTTCCTACTTATGTAGAGTCAGGAAAAGTAGATATGGGTATTGTCGGCAAGGATACTCTGTTGGAAAAAAATAGTAATGATTTATTGAGACTTAAAGACCTGGAAATTGCAAAATGTAGATTAGTAATTGCGGGCAAAAAAGGAGTGAGTTTAGTAAGCAACATGAAGATAGCGACTAAATATCCAACAATTACCCAGAAATATTTTCAATCTCAAGGCTTGCCTTGCACGATTCTTAAACTATACGGATCTATTGAGCTTGCTGCCGTACTTGGGATGACCGATGCTGTCGTTGATCTTGTTGAAACTGGTAATACTCTAAAAGAAAATGGTTTATCTGAACTTAAGATAATTGAAAATATATCATCATACTTAGTTGTAAATAAGACATCATATAGGTTCAATAAAGAGTATGTCGATAAATTTATTAGCAAAATTTCGTAATTATGACAATTAATAAAAAAACTGATGACTTAAAAATTTCTTCAACGAGAGAATTAATAACGCCATTATCATTAATTACGGAAATACCTATGTCGGATAGGGCAATTCAGACAGTAGTTGATAGCAGGCATCAGATAGCAAATATAATTCATAAAAAAGATAAGCGTCTTCTAATTATTGTTGGTCCATGTTCTATTCATAATGAGGAGGCTGCCCTTGATTATGCTGAAAAACTCATGAAATTAAAAAAGGATGTTGAAAGCAATATCTTCATCGTCATGAGGGTTTATTTTGAAAAACCCAGAACAGTTCTTGGGTGGAAAGGCCTAATCAATGATCCGGATTTAGACAATAGTTTTAATATAAATAAAGGTATTAAAAAAGCTCGAAAATTACTCTTAGATTTAGCAGAGATGGGCATGCCTGCAGGTCATGAATATTTGGACTTAATTAGTCCTCAGTATATAGCTGATCTTATAAGTTGGGGAGCAATCGGGGCAAGAACTACAGAGAGTCAAAGCCATAGAGAACTTGCGTCAGGATTGTCTTGTCCAGTAGGATTTAAAAATGGAACAGATGGAGGCATACAAATAGCTATCGATGCTATCAAGTCAGCTAGTAATCCTCATAACTTCCTTTCAGTTACAAAAGAGGGTAAATCTGCAATATTCTCTACAACTGGGAATAAAGATTGTCACATTATTTTGAGAGGAGGTAAAAACTCTAATTATGATAGCTCTAGCGTTTTAAATGTTACGAAACAGCTTGAGAAAAATAATTTAGGGGCCAGCATTATGATTGACTCAAGTCATGCCAATAGTCAAAAAGATTTTTCAAAACAAAAAAACGTTGTAAGAGATATTCAGAACCAAATTGTTAATGGCAATCAAGCAATATGTGGATTGATGATTGAAAGTAATTTGATTGAAGGACGTCAAGAAATAGGTGATGGTAAAAATTTAACTTATGGTCAAAGTATAACGGACGCATGTATTGGTTGGAATGAAACGGAGAAACTAATTCTTGAGACCAATAACATTCTTGAAAAAAAATAAATAAATATGAAAATTTTAAACTTAGATACCAAAAAAAAGGACTTTAGCAAATTACTTCAAGATAGACTCAATATTAGGGATGATATTAATCATAAGGCAGAGAATTTTGTTCGTAAAGTAATAGCGGATATAAAAAAAAATAAAGATAAGTCTTTGATGAAATATGTTTCACAATACGATAGTAAGAACATATCAAATACAAAAAAACTACTAGTTACGAAAAATGAAATAAAACAGGCATACAAGATTACCTCTTCAGATCAGGTATCTAATTTGAAAAAGGCAATAAATAGAATACGAAAATTTGCAAAAAAGCAGCTTCATAAAAGCTGGTCTTACAAAGATAAATCATCAACCCTAGGTGAAAAAGTGACAGCGATAGATTCAGTTGGGGTTTATGTTCCTGGCGGTAAAGCATCTTATCCTTCAACCGTAATGATGAATGTAATTCCAGCGAGAGTAGCGGGCGTCAGAAAAATCTACATGAGCTGTCCAATTGATGACATAAAAAATCACTCACTTGCGATTGTGGCTGCAGATTTATGCAAAGTAGATAGTATTTTTAAGATGGGAGGAGCTCATTCAATTGCAGCACTTGCTTATGGAACCCCAACCATACCTAAAGTCGACAAAATTGTAGGTCCAGGAAACTTATTCGTCAGTACTGCTAAAAAATTTGTTTTTGGCGATGTCGGCATAGACAATATAGCTGGACCCTCTGAAATTGTTATTGTGGCTGATAAAAAAAATAATCCAGATATGATTGCTATTGATTTATTTTCTCAAGCTGAACATGATGAATTAGCTCAGCCGATTTTAATATCCAAAAGCCATCTGCTAATAGAAAGTGTATTCAATTCTATGAAAAAATTGTTACCAAGAATGTCAAGAAAGAAAATTATTATGGAGTCAATTAAGAATAGAGGATTGTTTATAAAAACAAATAGCGATTCAGAAACTGCCAATATAGTAAACACTATTGCTCCCGAGCATCTCGAGCTTATGTATCATGATAAAAAATTTCTGAAACAAATTAGAAATGCTGGTGCTATTTTCTTAGGTGAAAACAGTCCGGAAGTTTTTGGAGATTATTGTGCTGGGCCGAATCATGTTTTACCAACATCAGGGTCTGCAAGATTCTCATCACCGCTAGGTGTATATGATTTTCTTAAGAGATCTAGTGTCATAAACATTTCTAAAAAAGATGCAAATGTATTAAGTAAGATATCTAGCGTACTTGCTGATGCTGAAGGTCTTCAAGCACATTCTTTATCAGCAAAAATCCGAGGTAAATAGAGTAAAATTATAATTTAGGCATTTTCTCAACTTCTACATTTATATTTAGAATATCGCTATTTCTTTGTATTTGAAATGAAACCAAATCACCTGGTTTTGATTTACCGATTATGTCTTGCATATCTTTTATTTTATTGACTTTTTTATCGTTTACTTTCTTAATAATATCACCTCTTCTCATATTTGCTTTTTGACCAGGTCCGCCATTATAAACCCCACTAATCATTACGCCATCTCCTCTATAATTTGGATTTGAAATAATACCCACGAAGCCTCTAATTACCTCTCCATTTTCTATGATTTGTGTGAACACATATTTAACAATATCCACTGGAATGGCAAAGCCTATTCCATCTGATCCCCCGCCAAGAGTACTTATCATTGTGTTTATTCCGATTAATTCTCCATTGCTGTTCACTAGCGCACCACCAGAATTTCCAGGATTGATTGCAGCATCTGTTTGAACATATCTTTGATATGAATAAGCTTCCGGCGATATTTCTTTATCAGTAGCTGACACTATTCCTAGAGTTATTGTTTGACCCACACCAAGTGGATTTCCAATGGCAAGAGAGATATCACCAACTCTTACGTTTTCAATTTTGCCAAATGTAATAGGCTTGAGATTATCATTAATCTTAATTACTGCTAAGTCTGTTAGAAAATCATAACCAATCACCGATGTCTGATGATCATTTCCGTTTGAGTCTCTCACCAGAATCTCATTTGAGCCTTGGATTACGTGAAAATTAGTAATTATATATCCATTAGAGGAGACCACAACTCCTGATCCTTGTCCAGATGGAACTGCCTCTCTTCTTTTCAATCTGCGCTCTCTCGGATCTATAAAAAAAATATTATTTTCATATGTTTTTTTTGTATAAATTGACACAACACTTTGATTAACTTTCTCTACTGTAGAACTATAACTACTTGAAGCAGATGTTTTTTGAATGTCTTTAGCTTCAATAATTTGTATCTTATTAGAAAACATATCTAATCCAGAGTAATAAAGAATAATTCCTGTAATTACCCCAACAATTATATAGTTCTTTAAATCGCTCATTAATTTCCACCAAATTTTGTGTGTGATATATTATTATATATTAATTATCTTATATATTAATTAATTATGTGCTAGTATATATTGACATAATTTTTCACTGCTGGACAAATGAGCGATACGGAAAATAACTCAAAGAGGAGAAAATTTCTTACACGATCAACCCAAATCTTGGGGGGAATTGGTGGTGTTTTTGCATTAATACCTTTCTTGTCTACTATGTCGCCTAGCGAGAGAGCAAAGTCCGCAGGAGCTCCTATTGAAGTTGACGTTTCTAGTATTCAGCCTGGCATGTACAAAGTTTTTGAATGGAGAGGTAAACCAGTCTGGGTTGTTAGAAGAACTCAAGAAATGATTAATCAAATTGCAGATAGAGATGATAAGTTGAGTGATCCTATGTCTAATGAGGAATTTCAACCTTCATACGCAAAGAATAAGTACCGTTCAATCAAACCAGAATTTTTGGTTTTAGTTGGAGTCTGTACTCATCTGGGTTGTTCGCCATTATATAAACCAAATTCTCAATCAACTGAATTGGGATTAGATTGGAAGGGAGGCTTTTTCTGCCCGTGTCATGGCTCTAAGTTTGACCTTTCTGGAAGAGTACATAAAGCTATGCCCGCGCCATCAAATCTTGAGGTGCCGCCATATTATTTTGCTAGTGAGACAAAAATCGTAATTGGACAAGATGGAGAGTCAGCGTAATGAGTAAATTTATGGCTTGGATTGATCAGAGACTACCAGTTAGTAATTTTGTAAAAAATCATCTTTCTCAGTACTATGCTCCGAAAAATTTTAATTTTTTTTATTTTTTTGGCGCATTAGCAATTTTTATTTTTATTTTACAAATTGTGACAGGTATATTTCTTACAATTAATTATAAGCCAGATGCCGATCAAGCATTTGCATCTGTAGAATACATAATGAGAGATGTTGAGTGGGGATGGCTGATAAGATACATGCATTCTACCGGGGCATCTTTCTTCTTTATAGTAATTTACTTGCACATGTTCCGAGCAATGCTTTATGGATCTTATAAAAATCCTCGAGAATTATTATGGATTTTCGGAATGCTAATTTTTGTTTTACTCATGGCCGAAGCTTTTATGGGTTATTTACTACCATGGGGCCAAATGTCATATTGGGGTGCTCAAGTTATAATTTCACTTTTTGGTGCCATTCCATTCTTTGGTGAATCGTTGGCTCTATGGATAAGAGGAGACTATGTTATTTCGGATGCGACCCTGAATAGGTTTTTTGCTTTTCATGTTATAGCATTACCTCTTTTGTTGTTTGCCCTCATATATCTTCATCTTGCTGCACTTCATACAACCGGATCAAACAATCCTGATGGAATTGAGATAAAACAAACAAAAGATACGAATGGAGTGCCATTAGATGGTATACCTTTTCATCCATACTATACTGTGAAGGATATTTTTGGCTTATCAGTATTTCTCGTAATTTTTACTTTTGTAGTTTTCTTCTTACCTGAATTTGGAGGATATTTTCTGGAGAAAGATAATTTTGTTCCAGCTGACCCTCTAAAGACTCCAGAACATATTGTCCCTGTTTGGTATTTTACGCCATTTTATGCAATCTTAAGAGCAATACCAGATAAATTTGGAGGCGTATTAACTATGGGACTAGCTATTTTTGTTCTTTTTCTACTTCCTTGGATTGATAGATGTAAAACTAAATCAATAAGATACCGTTCTAAAGAATACAAAATAATTCTATCTCTTTTTGCAGTAAGTTTTGTAGGCCTTGGTTTTATAGGTATGAATCCTGCTACTCCTGTATTAACATGGATAGGGAGAATTTTCACGCTGATATATTTTGGGTTCTTTATCGCATTATACTTTATCAGCAAGAACGAGAAGACAAAGCCGCTACCTGATAGAGTTACGATGCATGAATAAATTTATAATTTTTCTCTTTTTTTTATTTACTTTCCCACAATTTTCTTTTGGAGCAAGCTCATCGATTGATCTAAGACAAGTTCAGGTTGACTTAAGCAACACATCTTCATTACAAAGAGGTGCAAAAATTTATGTCAATAATTGTTTAGGTTGTCACACACTGAAATATCAACGATATGTTAAATTAGTTGATCATCTTGGGTTGGATAAATCAACTATTGAACAGAATTTAATATTTACAACAGATCAAAATGGCGAAAAAACTAAAATAGGTTCACTTATGATAAATGCCGTAAACAAGTCGCATAGTAAAGAGGCATTTGGAGTGATGCCTCCTGATCTTACTTTAATTGCGAGGTCTAGAGGGCCTGACTGGCTGTATACGTTTCTTTTGTCCTTTTATAAAGATGAGTCTAGGCCATTAGGTGCAAATAACGCCCTATATCCAAATGTGAATATGCCTCATGTATTATGGTGGATGGAAGGTGTTAAGGAGCCTGTTGATAGTGAATTATCTAATTTTAAATATATCAGTTCAGGCTCAATGTCAGTTAATGAATATGAAAAATCAATTCAGGACCTGGTTAATTTTCTTACTTATGTATCAGAACCTGCAAAATTAGAGAGATATACAATAGGGTTTTGGGTTGTGTTGTTTTTAGTACTATTCTCTTTTGTTGCATATCTACTAAAAGTTGAATATTGGAAGGATGTGAAGTAATAATGACATCACTTGCCAACAGAAGATCTGCTATACTTTTATTTTCACTTCCTGACTGTTTGCATAGTCACAGAACTAGACTAGTTATAAAAGAGAAGGAAATATCTGCTGAGCTTCATGAAGTAGATTTGGATAATATATCAGATGAAATAAAAAGTATTAGCCCTTATGATGATTTCCCGACATTGGTTGATAGGGATTTAGTTTTACAGAATTCTAGAGTGATAATAGAGTATCTTGATGAGAGATTTCCTCATCCACCACTACTTCCTGTTGATCCTGTTGCGCGTGCTAAATTTAGATTAGCTCTCGACACAATCGAGCATCAATGGTACCCAGACTTCAATCATGCTTATAAGGATGGAAATTTAGATCCTAAATTTGTAGATAAAATTAGTAACTATTTTTTAGAGATCATCCCATTAATTAGTGATAATTTTTTCATGAGTGAAGATTTTGGTTTAGTTGACTGTAGTCTTGCTCCACTTCTCTGGAGAATTAAATCTCTTGGGATAGAACTTAAACAGAACAAAGATATTATTGATAAATATTCCAAAAGAATATTTGATAGAGCGTCTTTTCAAGAAAGTCTCAGTGAAACTGAAAAAGATTTTTAATTTTTGTTTTTGATGTACTGATCAATACATTCACATATAGCGTGTATAATTATCAGATGCATTTCTTGGATTCTACTAGTCCTTTTCGATGGAATAATAATAGTGCATCCATTCTCTTCAACATAGTCTTTGGCTTTACCACCATCATTGCCTGTTATTAAAATCGTAGGAATATGTTTAGATGTAGCTTCATAGATTGCTTTAGTTATATTTTCTGAGTTTCCACTAGTAGTAAACGCCATTAATACATCCTCCTT